>TARA_R110002073_G_scaffold40547_1_pt1 | contig 106242 bp, 107 predicted proteins | sample TARA_R110002073 | Tara Oceans TARA_R110002073 (sample SAMEA4397174) | marine metagenome | biome: Polar Biome; feature: [DCM] deep chlorophyll maximum layer (ENVO:01000326); material: water (ENVO:00002006), including particulate matter (ENVO:01000060) such as... | depth 40 m
AACCGGGGTGCAAATGTACATACCTTTTTACTATTCAACAAAGAAAATAAAAGAATTTTATAAAGTTTTTTGACGTAGTTTGTTAACAGTCTTAAAATCAACAAATAATCGCTTAAAAAAAATTGAATAAAAACAATCTGAAATGCTTCTTAAAATTACCTTTTTTAAAGATCTCGCAACCAACCAACCCCCTTTGTCTTTAGCTATCAGCTGTTAATAACTGATTTTTAAATACTTGCAATCTTTCCGTAAAAGAATAAGAAGGTAGACCCAATTTTTCGACTGATTTATCAAGAATAAAACCAGTAATTGGCGGCCGTTTGGCTCGCTGATTTAATTGTTCGGTAGAAATTCGTTTAATATATGAGCTATCCAAGTCGAAAACCTTCGCTATTTCAAATGCTATTTCATAAATACTTAAGAGCGTATTACTCGAGACATTAAAAACTCCTTGTGCTCGTTTCTCTACAGCCAACAAACAGGCGTGGGCTAAATCATCGACTAAAGTAGGCATCCGAAACTGATCATCAATAATGGTAACCTCCTTTTTGCTTTCTATCGCTCCCTTTATCCACAACACAATATTACTCCTACTCATATTATCTACAATACCGTACACTAAAATAGTTCTTAATATAGTATGATGTATCTTGCTCTTAATTAGTAACTCTTCAGATTCTAATTTGGTTTGCCCGTAATAACCTAAAGGATTGGGCACATCATCTTCTTTATAAGGCCCTTTCTTTCCATCAAAAATAAAATCAGTAGAAATATGAATCAAGTGTGCATCATTCTGTGCGCTCCAATTTACTAATTGCGCCACTAACGCTACATTAATTAAATGACACTCACTCCTTTTTTCTTCGCATTCATCAACATTGGTCATTGCTGCGGCATTGAGTATTACTGAGGGTTGCACTTCAGCAAGAACAGTATTTAAGCGATTAAAATCGGTAGCATCCACATCATAATATACATACCCATCAATTACACTATTTCGGTTTATCTCCCTTGAAAGTGCAAAAACCTCGTACTTCTGATTCTTCAAAAAAAGAGTTACCAATTTTTGCCCTAACAAACCATTGGAACCCGTTATTAAAACTTTTTCTTTCATTAATACAAGCTATTGAGTTTTAATATTTGCTCAGCACTTCCTAATACAATTAATTTAGAATTGGGCACCAATTTGGTATCCGCCTCTGGATTGATTACATATTCATTCTCGGGTGTTTTAAACCCTATCACAGAACAGCCTGTTTTGTTTCTTAAATCCAAATCCTTAATTGATTTTAGCAAAAATTCTTTTGGTAGTTTCTCTACAATGATCTCCTCCAAATGTGTTGCGTTTTGCGCATCCACAGAAAGCTTATCTACAAATTCAACAATATCGGGTGTTACCAATAAAGACGCCATGTGATCACCTCCTAATTTATCTGGCATAATCACATTATTAGCACCCGCAATCTTTAACTTACTGTCTGAAGAATCATCAGATGCTCTACTGACAATGATTAATTCCTTATTAAGTTGTCTTGCAGATAACACTACATATAAATTATCGGCGTCAGACGGCAAGGCAATAATTAAACTGGCTGCCTTGGTTATACCAGCTTTCTCAAGTACTTCATCTTTTGTAGCGTCTCCTTTAATATAGAAGAATCCATCTTCTTCGATTTCTTCAATTTTATCATCGCTATTTTCTATTATTACCAATGACTTATTATATCTACTTAATTTAGTAGCAGCCTGTTTTCCATTTCTTCCATACCCACAAACAATCGTATGTTGATTTAATTTCTCTATTTTATTCTGCACTTTTTTAAATTTAATTTTAGCTAACAATTCACCGCTGGCAACATATTCTGTAAATATTCTAGCAACATATCCGAAAATTACAATACTCATTACAATTAAAAAAATTGTAAATACTTTTTCATTTTCACTCAATGGATGTACTTCACCAAAACCAACAGTGGTAATAGTGATTACTGTCATATAGATTGCATTTATAAAGGAGTCATTGGAAAAATACATATATCCAACAACACCTATAACAACTACAAAAAGAATAAGCAAAAATGCTTTATATAGTTTAGACTGAAATACGTTCATGAAAATTTATAAGTCAAATACGGAACTTCGTTTGGTATAAATCTTGTCTTTTAGTTTCAATAAAAATGCCAATGTTAAATAAATACCAAACCAAAACCCTAAGGTAACAAAAGAAATATAAATAAAAAACAAACGCACATTTGTTACTCTAACTCCTAATTTATCGGCAAAACGAGTGGATACATCAAAACCTCGTTCTTCAAAAAAATATCGCATTGAATGAATAAATCGCATCTGTCAAAATTATGTTGCAATTTAACTATTTATTAAATAATACTTTACAGCTTTTGCATAATTTCTTCTATCAAATTTATACCTTTGCCGTTTGCGAATTTTTCAACCCCATTTATGGCCATACAACAAGAATACATCGACGTACAAGGTGCACGTGTGCATAATTTAAAGAACATTGACGTAAAAATACCTCGAGAGCAGCTCGTTGTTATTACTGGTTTGAGTGGTAGTGGAAAATCTTCTTTGGCCTTCGATACCATTTATGCCGAAGGTCAGCGACGTTATGTTGAAACCTTTTCTGCCTATGCTAGACAATTTTTAGGAAGTTTGGAACGGCCTGATGTTGATAAAATTGATGGCTTATCACCAGTAATCGCAATCGAACAAAAAACCACAAGTAAAAATCCGAGATCTACCGTTGGAACGATTACCGAAATTTATGATTTTTTACGCCTTCTTTTTGCAAGAGCCGCAGATGCTTATTCGTACAATACGAACGAAAAAATGGTGAGTTATTCTGACGAGCAAATCAATGAATTAATACTTAACGATTTTGATGGAAAAAAAATCAACATTCTTGCGCCCGTTATAAAATCACGAAAAGGACATTATAGAGAGTTGTTTGAGCAAATTTCAAAACAAGGTTTTGTTCGTGTCCGCGTAGACGGAGAAATTCAAGAGCTTACTAAAGGCATGCGCTTAGACAGGTATAAAACACATGATATTGAAATTGTAATTGACAGATTGCAAATCAATAGCACTTCTGAAAAACGCTTGAAAGAGACGCTAAAAACTGCCATGTACCACGGCAATGATGTGTTATTAGTAGTTGATAATGAAAGTGATAAGCCCCGCTATTTTAGCCGTAATTTAATGTGCCCAACAACAGGTATTTCTTATCCAATGCCCGAACCCAATACCTTTTCATTTAATTCCCCTAAGGGCGCTTGCGAAAAGTGCAATGGTCTTGGTAAAATAACCGAAGTGAATGTTGACAAAATCATTCCCAATAAATCGAATAGTATTTTAAACGGAGGAATTGCCCCTTTAGGAGAACACAAAAGCTCATGGATGTTTAAACAGTTGGACTTAATTGCCGAACGCTTTCAATTTACTTTGAGCACTCCTATTCAAAAAATACCAGTTGATGCTCTTCAAATTATTCTTTATGGTGGTAAAGAAAAGTTTGACATTGTCTCTAAAGATGCAGGCGTTACACGCAATTACGAAATTGATTTTGAAGGTATTGTGAATTTTATCAGCAATCAATTTAATGATTCTAATTCCACCTCCATTAAACGTTGGGCAAAAGAATATATGGATGTAAAGACCTGTGATGTATGTCATGGTTCTCGATTGCGAAAGGAAGCCCTACATTTCAAAATACAGGACAAGAACATTGCAGATTTAGTTGACATGGATATTATTCAACTGGCAGCATGGTTTTCTAATATAAAGGAAGAACTATCAGAAAAGCAACTAAAAATTGCGACTGAAATTTTAAAAGAAATAGCATCTAGAATTCAGTTTTTACTGAATGTTGGTTTGGACTATTTAACATTGAATAGGAGTTCAAAAACACTCTCTGGAGGAGAAGCGCAGCGCATCCGCCTAGCCACACAAATAGGCTCACAACTTGTTGGTGTATTGTACATTCTAGATGAGCCCAGTATTGGCTTGCATCAACGCGACAATGAAAAACTAATTGATTCCTTACAAAAACTGCGTGATATTGGCAATTCTGTACTGGTTGTTGAACACGATAAAGAAATGATTGAAAGTGCCGATTGTATCATTGACATTGGTCCAAAGGCAGGAAGACATGGAGGCGAAATTATCAGTATTGGAACCGCCGCCGAATTATTATCTAGTCATACATTGACTGCCGATTACCTTAATGGAACGAAAAAAATAGAAGTACCAAAAACCAGGCGCGCTGGTAACGGAAAAGAACTTGTACTTAAAGGTGCAACAGGAAACAATCTAAAAAATGTTTCTATCTCAATTCCGTTGGGAAAAATGATTTGTGTTACAGGAGTTTCGGGTAGCGGTAAATCCACTTTAATTAATGAAACCTTATATCCAATAATCAACCAATACATTTATAAATCGGTCAAAAAACCAATGCCTTACACCTCGATAAAAGGCTTAGAACACATTGATAAAATTATAGACATCAACCAATCTCCAATAGGAAGAACACCACGATCAAACCCAGCAACCTATACTGGTGTTTTTAGTGAAATACGTTCTCTTTTCACCAAAACACCAGAAGCAATGATACGAGGCTATAAGCCTGGCAGATTTTCTTTTAACGTTAAAGGAGGAAGATGTCCAACTTGTGAAGGTGGTGGAGTTCGTGTAATTGAAATGAATTTTTTACCCGATGTATATGTTGAATGCGAAACATGTCAAGGAAAACGTTTCAATAGAGAAACATTAGAGATTCGCTATAAAGGGAAATCAATTTCTGACGTTTTAGAGATGACTATTGATGATGCCGTACCCTTTTTTGAACACATCCCTAAAATATATAGAAAGCTTAAAACAATACAAGATGTAGGATTGGGATATATCAGTTTAGGGCAACAGTCAACAACCCTTTCAGGAGGAGAAGCGCAGCGTATTAAGTTGGCAGCTGAACTCTCAAAAAAAGACACTGGGAATACTTTTTATATCCTAGATGAACCTACTACAGGATTGCATTTTGAGGATATTAGAGTATTAATGGAAGTACTAAATAAACTGACGAATAAGGGGAATACAGTCTTAATAATAGAGCATAATTTAGATGTCATTAAATTGACAGACTATATTATTGATATTGGTCCAGAAGGTGGCAAAAACGGTGGTGAAATATTGTGTTTTGGTACACCAGAAGAGATTATTAAAAACAAAAAAAGCTATACAGCTAAGTTTCTAAAAAAAGAACTAATTTAGTTCATAATTAATATTAAAAAAATTGAAGAATGGCGAATGACGCAAATTTAAACGAAGAAAGAAAAATAATTGAAAAATTTCAACAAAAAACATGGAATGAGATTAAAACCAATGACTCTTGGGCAATTTTTAAGATCATGTCTGAGTTTGTTGATGGTTATGAAAAATTAAGTAAAATAGGACCATGTGTAAGTATTTTTGGATCGGCTAGAACAAAACCGGATCACAAATACTACAAGCTTGCTGAAAGTATTGCTTATGAGCTTACGCAAAATGGATATGGTGTAATTACAGGAGGCGGCCCCGGAATTATGGAAGCGGGTAACAAAGGTGCACACCGTGGAAAAGGAATTTCTGTTGGATTAAATATTGAATTGCCATTTGAACAACATGATAATCCGTATATCGATAGCGATAAAAGCCTAGAGTTTGATTACTTTTTTGTTAGAAAAGTAATGTTTGTAAAATACTCACAAGGCTTTGTTGTAATGCCTGGTGGTTTTGGAACTTTAGATGAACTATTTGAAGCTATGACACTCATTCAGACTAAAAAAATTGGCAGATTTCCAATTATTCTAGTGGGTACCGATTTTTGGAGTGGTATTTTTGATTGGGTAAAAAAAGTACTTATCGAAAAGTATGGAAATGTGAGCCCAGAAGACATGGATTTATTTCAAATAGTAGACACCGAACAAGAAGTTGTAACCTTGTTAAATAATTTCTACAAAAAGTACAGTTTACAGCCCAATTTCTAATATTTTCAGAATACTCAAAAGAGTTACAACGATAAAGTTGATGACTGGCCACTCTATATATCTTGAATGGCCTTAGTTTTCTCGTTTAGAAATCGTTCTTAAAGTAAAGCTGACAAAGACTATGAAAACAAACGCAACGAATTTTGGTATTGGTATCTACCTTTTAAGTAACTATCACCCTACGTTGTCAAACTAATCGTATGTAAATAACTAATTCAAGTTGATCAAATTAAAATACATATCATTTTTTTTTATACTGTTTAAATTAAGTTTAAATGCGCAAACTGATGTTATAAAAATAAATGCTTCTTTTGATTTTGAAACTTCTGAATTAAAAATAAAGCAACAAATAACCTATTTTAATAACAGCGCGTCTAATCTCGACACTTTGTATTTATTAAACTGGGCCAATGGTTATAGAAATAAGCATACGCCACTCGCGAAAAGGTTGATTGAAGACTATGATAAAAGTCTGTACTTCGCCAAAAAAAAGCAACGTGGTAGATCAGATATTAAAGATATTTCAGAAAACAGTCAATTTACCGAATGGCAAGTAAATAAAGATCAACCCGACATTGTTACCGTATATTTAAATAAACCACTAGCACCAAATGATTCTACCACTTTGGTAGCTACCTATGTTGTTAAACTTCCAGATGCTGTTTTTACTGGATACGGTAAAAATGAGACAAGCTATAACTTGAGGTATTGGTATTTAGTGCCCGCCGTGTTTGATTCGAAATGGCATACCTTAAGTAATTTAAATCTGGATGATTTCTATATGAATCCCACCAATTATGACATTGAATTAAAACTCCCTGAAGGTGTTCGTTTAAATACAGACCTGTCTAGTACTTTAACTACCAACCCACCCTTTACTACCCATAAATTAGTTGGAACCAATAGAGTAGACTTAGAACTAAACATCGCATTGTTCAATGATTTTAATTCTTATAAGACGGATTCATTAGAAGTGATTTCTAACTTAAATGGCACTGCTTTAAGTGATCAGGTAAAATCAGATGTTGTCAATAGGCAGGTAGCATTTATACAACAACATCTAGGAAGTTATCCGCATGAAAAAATGCTGGTAAATAAAATATCATACACTAAAAATCCAATTTACGGTTTAAATCAGCTTCCTAAGGCGCTTAACCCATTTTCAGGTGTTTTTGAATGGGATATTAAAATGTTCAAAGTACTTACAAAAAAGTATATTGAAAACACCTTATTGGTAAACCCGAGAGAAGACTATTGGTTGACAGACGGTATCCAAACCTATTTAATGATGCAGTATGTAGAGAAATTTTACCCTGAAATTAAGGCAATGGGTAACATCTCTAAAATTTGGGGTGTCCGCACTTTTAATATAGCTAAGTTAGAGTTTAATGGTAAATATCCTTTTGTATATCAATTTGCAGCACGTAACAATTTAGATCAAGCATTAAATACAAGAGCAGACTCGTTATCAAATTTCAATCGAAAAATAGTCAACAAATACAAGGCAGGTATCGGACTCCGTTATTTAGATGAGTATTTACAAGATAGTATTGTCCCGAAAAGTATTAAACAACTATATATAGAAAACAAGCTAAGTAGAATAAATAGTAATGTATTTAAGAACTTGGTTGTACAAAAATCGACAAAAGATTTAAATTGGTTTTTTGGCGATTATATCCAGTCAAAAAAGAAAATTGATTATACCATTAAAAAAATTAGCAAATCACGTGACTCTGTTGCAGTAACCATAAAAAACAAAAGAAATTTTTCCGCACCGATAGCCTTATACGGAGTTGATAAAAATGAAATCAAATTTAAAAAATGGCTCACAAATATTGATTCTACTACTACCATCAAAATCCCAAAAGGTGATTTTACCAAGCTTTCATTAAACTACGAATATTTATATCCTGAGTTAAATTTGAGAGATAATTGGAAAAACATGAAAGGAATCTTTAACAAACCCATTCAGTTTCGATTTTTCAAAGATTTGGAAAATCCGTATTACAATCAAGTCTTTTATAATTTATACTCTGCATACAATCTTTACGACGGAATTTTATTAGGGCCTCGACTTTATAACGAATCATTATTCAAAAAAAAATGGCTGTACAAGATCACTCCTATTTATGGTTTCAGAAGTAAGTCGCTTAACGGATCACTTTCATTTGTGTACCAACACTTACCCGAGGATACAAATGTCTATAAGTTTATCGCCGGTTTATCTGCAAGCAATTTTCACTACGATGAAGACCTATCCTACATGCGATTTAGCCCTTTCGTTTCTATAAATTTCAAAAGGGAAAGCCTTCGAGATGTCGGTGGCAAAGCATTAACTGCGCGGTATTTAATTATTGATAGAGAAACACTGGATGGAGCTCCAAAGCTCGAGTCAGACTCCTATAATATCTTCAATGTTCGTTTTGGAGCATCAAAACCCGATATTATTCAAGATATTAGATATACAACTGACTTTCAATTGTCAAATTCTTTTAGCAAGCTTTCATTTGACTTTAGATATCGAAAGCTTACTGACGCCAACAGACAATACGATTTAAGACTGTATGCTGGTACTTTTTTACACAACAAATCGGAAGGTGATTTTTTTAGTTTTTCACTTGATAGGCCTTCTGATTATTTATTTGATTATGACTATTTAGGGCGTTCGGAAAAATCAGGATTTTTTAGCCAACAAATAATCATCTCCGAAGGTGGGTTTAAATCGCAATTTCAAAACAATTTTGCAAATCGATGGATTGTTGCAACCAATGGTAGTGTAAGTATCTGGAAATGGCTTGAACTCTATGCTGATGGAGGTTTCTATAAAAATAAAGGCCAGCAGCCCTTATTTAAATATGATAGTGGAATTCGATTGAACTTTATACACAATATTTTAGAGGTTTATTTTCCGCTTCAATCGAGTTTAGGTTTCGAACCAACACTCCCAAATTATAACACAAAAATTAGATTTGTCTTAACTTTAGATCCTGGAAAAATTATCAATTTTGCAAAAAGAGGTTTCTTTTAATGCGAATTTCATTATTTTAATTAGCACTCTACAATAATTTCTGTTTTTAAACCAAAAAACGTACATTTGCGACATCTTAATACATCCTTAAAGTATGTCTGAAAAACTCATTGATTCTCACCAAAAATTATCTTACGAAGATTTTAAAAAAGAAATCTTAAGCGACTACAAAATTGCCTTAATCAGTAGAGAGTGTAGTTTATTAGGCCGTAGAGAAGTTTTGACTGGTAAAGCCAAGTTTGGGATTTTTGGAGATGGAAAAGAAGTTCCACAGTTAGCCTTGGCTAAAGCGTTTAAAAATGGTGATTGGCGCTCTGGATATTACCGTGATCAAACTTTTATGATGGCTATAGGTGAATTGACACCTCAACAGTTTTTTGCAGGTTTATATGCACATACTGATATAACGGCTGAACCTTATTCGGCCGGAAGACAAATGGGAGGGCATTTTTCTACACATCAACTCAATGATGATGGAAGTTTTAAAAACTTGATGCAACAAAAAAATGTAAGTGCCGATATTTCGCCCACAGCAGGGCAAATGCCACGTTTATTAGGTCTTGCACAAGCATCAAAAATATTTAGAAATGTTGAAAATTTAAAAAATAGCACTACTCTTTCAGATAAGGGAAACGAGATCGCTTGGGGTACCATAGGAAATGCAAGTACTTCAGAAGGGTTGTTTTTTGAAACTTTTAATGCTGCTGGTGTACTTCAAGTACCCATGGTGATTAGTGTATGGGATGACGATTATGGTATTTCTGTACATGCTAAACACCAAACAACAAAAGAAAGTATTTCTGAAATCCTCAAAGGATTTCAACGAGATGAACAGGCCAATGGTTATGAAATATTTGTTGTTGAAGGATGGGATTATTCAAAACTTATTGATGTATACAATCAAGCAGCTACCATTGCTAGACAAGAGCATGTTCCTGTACTTATTCATGTGAAAGAGCTTACACAGCCACAAGGACATTCAACCTCCGGGTCACATGAGCGTTACAAAACACCTGAACGTTTACAATGGGAGAAAGAACACGACTGTATTCTTAAGATGAGAACATGGATGTTAAGTGTTTTTGAAAACGAAGCTGAATTGAGCACCTTAGAAAAGGAAGCTAAAAAAGAAGTGAGTACAGCCAAAAGAAAAGCGTGGGAGGCCTATTTAAAGCCCATCAACGATGTGCGATCTCAATTAATAAAAATCTTAGCGCCAGTAATCAAGTCTAGCGCTAACAGTGTCTTTATCACCAAGCTAAAAAATGATTTAGAAAAACTACAAGAGCCGTCAAAAAAAGATGTTTTATCAACTGCAAGAAAAGTTTTAATCTACATTAAAAGTGAGCAGTTTGATGGAAAACAGCAACTTCTTCACTGGATAAAAGAATTTACAGCACAAGAAAATATTAATTACAGCGCTCATTTATATAGTGAATTTGAAACTAAAGCCACAAATATAAAAGAAGTAGTACCCACTTATGATAAAGAAACGAAGTTAGTAGACGCACGGGTTATACTAAGAGACAACTTTGATATGATTTTATCTAAAAATGATAAGGTTTTAATCTTCGGTGAAGATGCTGGGCAAATTGGCGATGTGAATCAAGGTTTAGAAGGCCTTCAAGAGAAATATGGAAAGCTGAGAGTGGCCGATACCGGCATACGAGAAGCGACCATCATGGGCCAAGGTATTGGCATGGCCATGCGAGGTTTGCGCCCGATTGCTGAAATTCAATATTTAGACTACTTATTGTATGCAATTCAAATTTTAAGCGATGATTTATCTACTTTACGCTACCGAACTTTTGGCAAACAAAAAGCGCCATTAATTGTACGCACAAGAGGACATCGATTGGAAGGTATATGGCACTCGGGTTCTCATATGGGGGCAGTAATTCATTTATTACGAGGCATGTATATTCTAGTTCCTAGAAACATGACCAAAGCCGCTGGTTTTTACAATACTTTATTGCAGAGTGATGAACCTGCTTTGGTAGTAGAAAACTTAAACGGATATCGATTGAAGGAAGAATTACCAACCAATATGGGTGAATTTAGAACGCCCATTGGTGTAGTTGAAACTATTAAAGAAGGAAAAGACATCACTGTGGTCTCTTATGGCGCCACACTTAAACTGGTTGAAACAGCCGCCAAAGAACTGGCCAAAGTCGAGATTGATATCGAAATTATTGATGCCCAGTGCTTACTGCCTTTTGACCTAAATCATGAAGTTGTAAAAAGTTTAGAAAAAACCAATAGATTGGCAATTATTGATGAAGATGTTTCTGGAGGCGCTTCAGGATACTTACTAGATCAAATTATAAATAAACAAAAAGGGTATCAGTATATAGATAGTCAGCCTATAACGATAGCTGCAAATGATCATAGAGCGGCGTATTCAACAGACGGTGATTATTTTTCTAAACCCTCTATAGAAGATATTTTTGAAGGTATTTATGCACTTATGCATGAAGTTAATCCTGCTAAATACAATAAGCTGTATTAAATAACAGTTAATGTTGTTTCTATATTAGAAGTAATTTTTTTACTTTTGGTTTCTCAAAACAAACTCTAAATACTTTTAAAATGAAATTCGTTAAAGTAATACTATCACTTAGCATCCTACTTGCATTTTCACTCGGTGTAACTGCTCAAACCGAAGAAGTTAAACCTTCGCTCAATGCCGGGTCTATAGATAGCCAATTTGATTACTTATATAAAAAGTCGCCTAAATGGGAAGATTATAGAAGTGTGAAGACCAATTTACTTTTTAAATTTAAAGCAAACGTGTCTGATTCTTTAAAATTAGGTAGAACCAAACTTAAGGAAGCAAATGCTACCATTTTAACTCAAAAAAATGAAATTGAAACTTTAAAAGCAGATCTTAGCAAAACAAATGATAACTTATCTTCTGTAACTGAAGAAAAGGATAAGATTAGTCTTTTAGGCATTCCTCTTAGTAAAACGGGCTATAACACCATTCTATGGTCTATCATAGCTGCACTAACTGCCTTTTTGGTATTGTTTATTGGAAGGTTCAAGCAAAGTAATACAGTGACCGTTGAAGCAAAAAAGACGAAGTCAGAAATAGAAGAAGAATTTGAAAATTACAGACAACGCTCTATTGAACGCGAACAAAAATTGAGACGCGAACTTCAAGACGAATTGAACAAACAAAAATATGCCAAACAAGAAGCGAAGAAAAAATAAATCGTTTTTGAAAATATAAACATAGAGCACCCTTAATGGGTGCTTTTTTTTGTTTTACCTAATTCCCATTAGAATTTTTATGCTTTTCATACAATAATATGCTATTTACACAGTTATTAAATATCATGCCTAATTCACTCATTTGAAAGTTATTAACAAATGAGCTAAAATAGATTGATATCCTATAAATTTGTCGCCGAATGAAAAAAAGAACATTACTCTTACCCCTACTGCTTTTATTAATTTTTCCATCATACGCATGGAAAACTGTGCCCAGTACGGAAGTAATTGTAAAAACTTCAACTGAAGCCTCTTTTAAGGAATACAGCACTAATTTATATAACCTAATTGACGAAAAGGAATTAGATTTCACAGCATTTGAATCTGCATTAAAAGGATATTTAACCTTAGCGTCTTCACAACAAATTGACAATTCAAAATACCTTTCTATCATCGATTTTAGTAAGTCTTCTAGTGAAAATCGCTTATTTATTATTGATATGGAAGCAAAAAAACTCGTACAGAAAAGTTTAGTTGCCCACGGAAGAAATTCAGGATTGGAATATGCTTCTCAATTTTCAAATAAAGTTCAAAGCTTTCAAAGTAGTATTGGCTTTTACAAAACAGCTGAAACCTATATTGGCAAACATGGTTTTTCGCTACGCCTTGACGGATTAGAATATTCAAATAACAATGCTAGATCTCGAGCTATCGTAATACACGGTGCTGATTATGCCAGTGCAGAATTTGTTACACAAAATGGCAGATTGGGACGTAGTTTAGGCTGCCCTTCGTTGCCCAAAACAATTCATAAAGAGGTAATCGAAACAATTAAAGAGGGCACCTGTCTCTTTATTTATTATCCAAAAGAGGCCTATTTACAAAAATCTAAACTACTCAATTCAAATACCTCAACCTCAATTTAAATTAAGTACTTTGGCTCTAAATTGATTTTTGCTGTTGCTTTAAACTTTCAATCAATTTACTATCCAAACCATAAATATCTTCATACAATATTAAGTTATCATCTTGATTAACTTTGGCTGTCAAATAATAGATATACACTGGTAACCTATAATTTAATTTGATTGGCTTTTCCTTTTCCTTTTCAATAAATTTGTAGATACTATCTATGCTATATTTATTATTATCTGACTCTAAGATATAATTAGACAATTCCATCGCCTTTTCTACACGCACACAGCCATGGCTATACGCTCTTGTTTCAAAATTAAAGTGTTGTTTTGAAGGCGTATCATGTAAATAAATGGCATGTTTATTCGGAAAAATAAACTTTACCAAACCCAAAGAGTTATAGCCTCCACCCTTTTGCCGAATCAGGTAATTAAAAGTATCATTGTTCATAGCCTCCCAATTTACACTATCAATAGCAACCGACTCTTTTGTATAGGTTAACACCTCATATTTATTTCTAATCAAGTAAGTAGAGTCTTTTTTGGCATTAACCAAAATCTCTTCAACAGAAATTTTTCTCGGCACGTTCCAATAGGGGTAGGCAATCACATATTGTAAAGAATCTCGTATCTCTGGCGTTTGGGTTTTTCGTTTACCTACTACTGTCTTAGATGTCAGCATCAATTTGTTTTCCTTAAAAACTTCCAATTGGTATGAAGGGATATTTACAAGGATAAAATCTGTCTCTAGTTCTTCTTTCCATCGCCACCTTTCTAGATTAGCAGCTATGGTTTGATAATAGCTATATGGACTTTTTGATAACGCTTTTGCTGTGTTTTTACCAATCAACCCATCTGATTCTAAACCATGCGCGAATTGAAATTTTTTCAACGCATCAAAAAATAGGGAATCATTAGAAACTGAGTCAAGGTATTTATGTAAAACTAGTGCCTTTTTCGACTGAATTATTGCATTTAAAGAGTCTATTCTAAAATTTTCGACAGGTACACTGTCTTTACTCAAAGAAGCAGTTTTAAGATACCTAACTAAGCCTTTTTGAAGCTCTCGGTAAGGGAAGCTCTTAGGTTGTAAATTCACCAACTTTTCAAACAAACTATCATTTTTATAAGCCTTCAAAAAATAGGAAGGCATATCCACTGAAAACTTTTTCCTAGGTAAAATAGTCACAGAGTCAATACGCTCTAGTACGCCGTAATTTAAATGCTTCCCATGAAGCATATAATAATTTGAAAGCAATACTTCTATATCAAAAGCCAAGGCATAACGATCCTCCTTATTTTTAATATTCAAAATATTTGAATCGAGTTTTCGTAGTGCCGAAGTATTATATAAAGTAGTATCTATGCCATAGTTCAATGCCGTTGCTAATTGTTCTATTAATAATTTTCCATTCGTATTGACTTCTATTGAATCATTGATCCAAACGGGAGTAAACCCAACATTTTTATAGAAGAATCTCAACCATGGCACACTATCTAAAGGAATTTTTTGAACGGAACTTGAATCGGTCAACAATTTAAAATTACTTTCAAAATAGCTTAATAGATCTTTTTTAAAATCTATTTTCGGAAGTACAATACTCGTTTTCTTTGGTTCTGATGAACAAGAAATAAGTACAAGAAACAAGCTTATATTGAGGAGATATTTTTTCATAGCGCAACTTTTTTTACCAAAAGCTGTTAATTGAATATACAAAAAAGCTGCCAAAAGGCAGCTTTTACAAAAATATATAACTTTTATTGATTAATACAATTGATTCAATGCTATTCTATCATTATTATTAAATGAATCAGCCGGACCACAAGATTGCATTAATGATGAAGCATCAGACCCTAGTGGAGTTCCTGAAATATGTATTGCTCCTACCCCTGCACTTCCTTCATTTACATTCGAGCCACAACTCTCTCTAGTCATATAATCTGTATGACGAAAACCGATACAATGTCCAACTTCATGTGCCATGGTACCAGCAACTTCAGCCAATGATGGGTTTAACAATTCAAACCATCTACTATTTATCCCAAAGCCCTTAGCAGGATCTCCTTTTCGCGTTGGAAAACCAGCCGCTCGACCAAGTGTGATAAACCCTCCTGATTCTTGTTCATAAAACTCCGTAACTTCAATATTCGCTTTACGTTTGCCTTTACCTCCAAATGCAACACGCTGAAAAGCGAGTTCCAAATTTTCATTGTTGTACATCGCTATCATATTATCTAAAGCATCTGAACCCAATTGTCCTAAATCTGGATCCACACTAACAGTAATTACTCTAGGAAGCTTTTTTACCAGGTTATTGGTTCGGTATTGTTTTGAATGTATTCCATCACTACCTTGCAATTCATCAATTTGTTCTAAAGTAAAAAACATATCTTCAACAGCAATGCCATATTCTCCCATAAAAACAGTAGCTCGTGCTTTTGATATATCAAAATGAGCAGCCGCTAACTTTTCTAATGTACTGCTTGAAATCTCTGTTTCCATAGACACTGTATCATCACTACAACTAAGAATGGTTAGAGAAATGCAAAATACTAAAAGGGAGAAAAACGTTGTTCTAAAATTAAATTTTTTCATAATTGATTTACTTGAATTTGTTAATATTAAGTTAAAATAATGCCGAATATAAAAAAATATTCACAATAAAATAAATATTTTATATCAAAAATTAGTGATAATTAACCTTTTCTTAAATAGCTATTTCCAATGGCACAATTTAAACAAGCCTGTTTCGAACAATATTCATTTTTTAATTGTAGTAATCCCTGCGTTTGTAGTGCACTTTTATGAGGGACCCCAAAAGTGCTAAATTTTGTTAGAATGCTATTTTTTTCTGGTTTTATTTGTCTGACTAATCTAAGTAACTCCTCACTATCAAACATACCCAATTGTTTGAGATACATAAATTTTAAGGGTATAATGGTATTGATTAGTAATAAATCAACAAAAGCTTTACTTACTTTTTTAGCGGTCTTTTTTGATGTTGACGTAAACGAATAGTGTGTTTTCCAATAATCAGATACCGAGACATCAAATAGGGTATAGAAATCTTTGACACAAGTTGCCGCAATAATCTTTGAGAATATATTTTGATGTGTATGATATAACGCAGCCAATTGTGCGATTCTAATTGTTGGAAAATTAGATGGTCGCAATCTAAAAAACTGAAACTGAACTCCAAATCTATCTACCAAATTGTACTTCGCCTTTAAGTAAGTATATTCATTTTTTAACCGCTGATAATACCCATCTTCTATATCCTCATTTAAAAGACCTGATTGACCAAAAAACAGCGCTTCCAAACTTTCCAAGTTGGCTTGTTGTTTTCTAATAATATTGAAATCTATTTTAGTGGCTAAATCAAAAAATGCCTCTGCATTAACTTTTAGACCAAAGTTTTTAGCCAAAAGCTTAAATAAAACACCCTCCCAATCATTTTTTGACTCAAGCAATAACTCTTCTGTAAGCACAGACTTTTGCTCTAAGCGTTCAATGTACAAACGTTCTAACCAATTTTCCATTAAAAAGGCGTCTACCTTTTCAATATCATTTTCACAATTAATCCATTTAGAAGTCGTTGAAAAAAGTTTATGATAGTTTGTAAGAACCGCTTTATCAACAAAGTTTTTTAATTCTAATGTAGGTACTACGGAACTATCTTTTCTGTAAATGGCAACATCATGTTCCCAAACCACATGTAAAATAACAGCATCATAATTCGGATCTTTTTCATGACCATGTGCATACCAATCGGAGGAATTTACATGGATTTCAACATTCCCAGCCCATTTTTGATTTCCAATTAGAAGTTGAGCGTTAAAAAAATCAGGACCTGTATTCAAATTTTCTAAACCTACTTTTAAAATTTGAATTGACGCTCCTTCAGTAGTGGTTAATGCAGTCGTTTTCAACTGTTGAAACTTCCATAAGTATACTACGAAATCTTCCCTCATAACGGAAAATTACAAATTTTGAGCTAGTATCTCACGTTAAAATAAAATTATCTAATTACATTAATGACATCATGCTTGGTAATTATTTGGTAATTTCCATTTTCTAAGTCGACTAAAACTGCTTCATTTTCTTTATTGATTAATCTGGAAATTTGTTCTACAGAAGTATTCATTTTTACTATGGGAAATGCCGCTCTCATAATATCTTTAATAGGCCTGTCGGCAATGTTCTTATCTTCGAAAAACAACTTGAACAAATCACTTTCATCAACAGATCCTACAAATCCATTTGAATCTTCTACTGGCATTTGAGAAATATCAAATTGACGCATTCTATCAATAGCATGCGAAACCAATTCTTCTGTTTTAACAGTAACTAAAGGTTTGTCTTTATTGTTTTTAATTAAATCATTGGCTACTGTAACTTTTTCATCTAAAAACCCTCGCTCACGCATCCAATCATCATTGAACATTTTCCCTACGTAACGACTTCCATGATCGTGAAACAATACCACAACAACATCGTCCTTGGTAAATTCATCTTTCAATTGTAACAACCCTTTAATGGCTGATCCAGCAGAATTCCCAACAAATATCCCTTCTTCCTTCGCCAACCTACGGGTGTACACCGCAGCATCTTTATCGGTTACTTTTGTAAAACCATCAATAATATCAAAATCTACATTTTTAGGCAAAATATCTTCACCTATTCCCTCAGTGATATAGGGATAAATTTCATTTTCATCAAAAATACCCGTTTCATGATATTTTTTGAATACGGATCCATAGGTATCAACTCCCCAAATTTTAATATTGGGATTCTTTTCTTTTAAATACTTTCCAACACCCGAAATGGTACCACCTGTACCTACCCCAACCACAAAATGAGTTATTTTTCCATCAGTTTGTTCCCAAATTTCCGGAGCTGTTTGTTCGTAATGTGCTATCGCGTTTGACGGATTGTCATATTGATTAACATACCAAGAGTTTGGAGTCTCTAAAGCCAATCGTTTTGATACCGAATAATAGGAACGCGGATCATCTGGCTCAACATTCGTAGGGCAGACAATTACCTCTGCGCCAACGGCACGTAAAATGTCCATTTTCTCCTTAGATTGTTTATCACTAATCACACAAATTAAGCTATACCCTTTTACAATTGCACACAATGCCAGTCCCATTCCTGTATTCCCAGAAGTACCTTCAATTATAGTCCCACCAGGCTTTAACCTTCCATCTGCTTCTGCATCTTCAATCATTTTTAAAGCCATTCTATCTTTAACAGAATTACCCGGGTTGAACGTTTCAACTTTAGCTAAAACTAGGGCATCTATATCTTCAACAATTGTGTTTAATTGAACCAACGGCGTGTTTCCAATTGTTTCGAGTATATTTTTTGCGTACTTCATCTTTGTATTTTAGACTGCAAAAATAATAAATGTACTTAACAATATAAGTTTAACTAGCTAAACATTCTTGGAAATGTCTCTTTAACACTTCTTCTCGCTAATTTTAAACGAAACATAGAGCGTAAAAACCCCGTTCCGTAGCCTGCAAACTGTACCAACACAGCGACTACACTTGCTAGGGCAACAGTGATGCTTTTATTTTGTAGTAAACTATCAACTGCGATAAAAATAAGATAGACTAAATAGGCATAAAACAATAGATTCACCTGAAAGAACAATCCGATTGTCGCTATTAGAAAGCCCAAGATAAATACACTGGGAAACCAATACGTAATTTTTGCCGTAGAAGGGTGTAATTCATTTAAAATAGGCCGAGCCGCCCCAAAATTAAACGTTTGTTTGAAAAAACTTGACCAGGTGGTTCTTCGTTTGTGATAGACAAATGCATTTTCAATAAATTGAGATTCAAAACCATGGTTCCAGAGCCTGAACGCCAAATCAATATCTTCTCCAAAATGTTGATTTCCATACCCTTTTGTTTTTTCATAAGCAATTTTAGAAATGCCCATATTAAAACTACGTGGTTGAAACCTACCTTTTAAATTTTTATTCCCTCGAATCCCCCCAGTTGTTAATATCGAAGTCATTGTATAGCTTATTGCTTTTTGAATGGTTGTAAAGGAAGAATGCGCAGCATCGGCTCCTCCATAGGCATCTGTATAGTTCTCCGCTAAGGCTTTGGCAACATTGGCTAGGTAGTTTTCTGGTAAAACACAATCGGAATCTAAAATAATAAAGTAGTCTCCCGTGGCCTCCTTCATTCCAAAATTCCTACTCCTTCCCGCTCCTGTATTTTCTTTAAGAAAATAGCGAATCGCTAATTTAGAAGAATACGATGCTACTACTTCTTTAGAAGTATCGCTAGAGCCATCTTCTACAACAACTACCTCAAATTCACCTTCAAATGTTTGTAGCACTAAACTATGCAACAACTCATCAAGTTCTTGAGGACGATTGTATATAGGTATGATAATGGAATACTTAATAAGCACGGTATTAAAATGAAACATTCAAAAATAAAAAAAGCTCCCTAATAAAGAGAGCTTTCTATAAAATATAACTATTTCTATTGTTTTATAACTTTAAAAGACCCTACGCTTTTACCAATTTCGGCCTTTATAAAATAAACACCAGAAGTTAAATCAGACATATCTAATTTAACCGAAACGTTTGACGGTGTAATTCTTTTAACTTGTTGACCAATGATATTAAAAACACTAATGCTTTCAATAGTTTCATCAGCACTCATTCTCAATTCATCTTTAACCGGATTTGGATAATAAGAAAATCCTTTTGCAATTAAATCATCTATAGATAATACAATTGAAGATGCTACTTTTAATCCAAAAACACCTTCAGGTTCATCACTAGTTCCGCTTGGGTGCCCGATATTCATGTAATAGGTAACACCTAGTGTAGAGCTAAAGGTTGCAACTTCAACATTACCCACAAAACCTGTATCTGAAAATGTTGTACAAACAAATGCTCCGCAAGAACCTGAAAAAATAGCTACTTTAGCATCCCATGCTGTAGGTGATACTGTTACGGTTATCGTTCCTCCATCTCCTACAAAAGAATACCATACTCCATCATTCATAGCAGCGCCACAACTTGTTGCACTTACAAATCCTGCATTGGTTGCGGAAGATGCATCTACAGAAGTATTGAATGGAAACGCACCAATACTTTGTGCTGTTGAGCAATTGTCATTTCCCGGTTGAGAAGGTGTTGTACCCACACAAATTTTAAACGTAGTTGTATGTGTTGTAAGCGTGCTATTTGTAAAAACTCTAACAAAATAGGTATTTCCAATTGTTAAACTTCCAGCTGTATTTGAATCTGGATCACTACAAAGCACTATGGTTCCTAATGAAGTTCCAGCTACTCCTCCATCATAAACTGAAAAGTACAAGTTGGTTTCTGACCCCATTTTTTCTGACAAACTCACATTATGCGATGTTGCACTCGCTACAAAACGAAACCAAACATCGTCAGTTCCTTTTGTTGCTGACCCCGGACATGCGTTTGGAGCCACTGAAGCGGTTGCTTGAGCTACTGTTCCAGCGGTCTTAGTGCCACATAAAAAATCAGCATTTACGGTTAAAGTAATCGCGTCAGCAAATTCATCATTCACTGGTGGTGCCAAAATAGTGACATCCGTATTATTTGTATTTGCGTAACTATTAAGTATCGCAAAACATATTAAAATTAATATAGTAGCTCTTTCTTTCATAAGCTCGATTTTATATCGTTATCGGTTAATTTATTGCATAAAATCACAGTATCGTGATTCATAACAATAATAAGAACGTCAATTTGACGAAAAAATTATACTTAATCTGTTTGTATTTGTATTAAAATGAGGAAGGATGCATTTAATTCCCTTCTTCTTTCTCTATAAAATAATCCATTACTGATTGGCTAACACCCATATTTGAAAATCCTCCATCGTGGAAAAGATTCTGTAATGTTACTTTCTTTGTCAAATCAGAAAATAAGGTAATGGTGTAATCCGCACATTCTTGGGCTGTTGCGTTGCCTAAAGGCGACATTTTATCTGCGTAAGCAATAAATCCATCAAAACCTTTCACTCCTTGTCCGGCGGTAGTTGGTGTAGGCGATTGTGAAATGGTATTCACACGAACTTTTTTATCCGTTCCGAAAAAATAACCAAAACTTCTAGCTATTGATTCTAAATATGCTTTATTATCTGCCATATCATTATAATCAGGAAAGACTCTTTGAGCTGCCATATAAGTCAATGCTACAATAGACCCCCATTCATTCATTGCATCTTGTTTGTACAATACATTCATTACTTTGTGAAAAGAAACAGCAGAGACATCCCACCCTTTGGTAGTAAAATCATAATTCGATTCTGTATAGTGCTTTCCCTTTCTAACATTTACAGACATCCCTATAGAATGCAATACAAAATCTAATTTTCCACCTAAAATTTCCGTCGCCTTTTCAACTAAATTGTTTAAATCATCCATAGAAGTGGCGTCGGCTGGAATTATTTGAGAACCTGTTTTTTCTGCCAATTCATTAATTGCCCCCATTCGCATAGCAATTGGTGCATTGGTCAATACAAATTTAGCTCCTTCTTCATGTGCTCTTTCTGCAGTTTTCCAAGCAATGGAGTTCGCATCTAAAGCTCCAAATATAATTCCTCGTTTTCCTTTCAATAAGTTATACATAAAATGTCTTTTTATTTGATTTATTAATTGGTTATGCAAATTTAAGCCAATATTTTAAATTTTGACAGCTTAACCTAATAATTGTTTTGCATGTTTAATTGCAGAGTCATGAATTTCTTTACCTCCTAACATTTCTGCAAGTTCATGAACGCGCTCTGAAGCATTCAATGATTTTATATTGGTGATAGTCTTCGAATTTATTTCTTCTTTATACACTTTGAAATGATTTTTCCCTTTTGCTGCAATTTGAGGTAAATGAGTGATGGCTATCACCTGCATATTGTTGCTCATCGCTTCCATGATTGCAGCCATTTTATTCGAAACCTCTCCTGAGACTCCAGTATCTATTTCATCAAAAAGTATCGTAGGCAAATTGGTATGCTTAGAAAGCAATGATTTTACAGCTAACATGATTCGTGACATCTCCCCACCAGATGCTACTTTCTTTAGGTTGTCAAATTTGGAGCCCTTATTGGCAGAAAACAAAAATTGTAAATCGTCTTTACCGTTTGCATAAAAACTAGTGCTTTTGGTTACACTAATTTTAAATCGGGTGTCTTTCATGGCCAAATCGGCCAGAAGCGTTTCTAGTTGATTTGTTAATATTGGAATTGCCTTTAATCTACTCGAGTGTATTTTGTTTGCCCAATCATTAAGCATCGCTTCTGCTTTTGCAATTTCTTCGTTTTTAGAAGCTATAATTTCTTTAGCATTAGAAACGTCGTCAACCTTAACGGAGAGGGATTCTTGAATTTCTAATAATTCCGCTATCGAATCTACTGAATGTTTCTTTTGTAAATCATAGATCAGCCGCAATCGATCATTGTAATTTTCAATCTCTTGTGGACTCGCAGTTATGTCGTCATTTAAATTTTCTAGCTCGTTCGAAATATCTTCAAATTCAATTTCTAAACTAGTAATTCGCTCTAAAAGCTGACTGTAGCCCTTACTATATGAAGCCAATTTACTTAAGTTATTTCTAAAGCTATGTAGATTGGGTTTAATACCAATCTCCTCATTATTTGCTGTGTTTAAAGCCTCAACTACATGTAATTTTATAGTTTCTACATTCGTTAGTTTCTCTAATGTTTCTTCTAAAAATTCCTGTTCTTCAAGTTTTAATTCTGCCAAATTCAATTCCTCTAGCACAAATACATTATAATCGTATTGTAACTTTGCTTCTTGATGTGCTCTTAACAATTCATTTAGCTCGTTAGTTAACACTTTATAACGTGCTAATTCCATTTTATAGGCTTCTAAATGTGCCGAAGTATTGGCAAAGGCGTCAATTATTTTAAATTGAAAATTAACATCTGCCAATTGCAGTGTTTCATGCTGTGAATGTATATCTATTAATTTTTCACTGAGCTCGCTTAAAACCGTTAATTTTACGGGCGTATCATTAATAAATGCGCGGGATTTTCCGTTGGGTAATAACTCTCTTCTTATAATAGTAGGTTCTTCACAATCGATGTCTTGAGATTCAAAAAAAGATAAAAGATTGTATTTTTTTAAGGAAAACTCTCCTTCGATAACACATTTCTTTTCGCTATTTTTCAGTGAAGACAAATCGGCACGTTTTCCTAAAATCAAGGACAGTCCACCTAGTAAAATAGATTTACCAGCCCCAGTTTCACCGGTAATAATAGTAAAACCATCCTCAAAATTTACTTCGAGCTTATCAATTAGTACAAAATTTTTAATGGATAGTTTTGAGAGCATTACTGATAATCAAATTATTACAAATTAAAATAGGCTTCTATACACCTTATCAAACTTAACTATTTTTTATGAAAAAGCATGAATGAGAACCTATAATTAAAGTACTAATTTTTATGCCCTTTTCACCTTCCCTAAAGAGCCTTTTTCACTGGGGATAAGTTCGTAAACACAGGTAGGCAGTAAGGTGGGTTCTAGCCGATGTGACACATAAATTACACAAACTTTTGCACTTTGAATCAACCTATTAATCAATTGTATTACCAAATTCGTATTGGCTTCATCCAGTCCTTCAACGGGCTCATCCAATATTAGTAGCGGTGGTTGTTTCACCATCGCTCTCACTAACATTACCAAGCGTTGTTCTCCTAATGTCAACCGATTGAACCGAACCTTTTTCAAATGACTCATTTCAATAATTTCGAGCCATTGAGCAACCCTTTGTTCTTGTAATTTAGAGGGCTTTTCATAGAGACCAATTGAATCAAAAAAACCCGCTAAGAGCATCTGTTCTACGGTGTGGCTTTTATTAAATAACTCCGTCATGTTGATCGAAAAATAGCCTATTTTCTTTTTGATTCCCCATACGCTTTCTCCTGACCCTTTTTTTGTTCCAAAAAGAGTCACCTGCTGACCATAAGCCTTGGGATTATCGCCAGTAATTAGAGACAACAAGGTACTCTTACCTGAACCATTGGGTCCGATTAACTGCCAAAATTCTCCACTTTTAATCTCCCAATCAATCGCTTTTACTACGGGTTTATCACTATAATCTACAGAGACATTTTCAAATTTCACTAGCGTATCACTTTGATACTGGAAAGAAAAAAGCGATTCAGGAAGCTCAAATTCGAACGTTGTAATTGACTTTTCATTGGTTTCGAGACTACTTGTAATAGCAAATGTATTATCCTCAACAGTTCCTCTGTTTTTTATGAAAGAAAGGGTCTCTTCCGCTCTATTTGACAATTGAATGAATGTTACTTTACGTGACAACTTACCGAGCTGTTCTGTTAAATGCAGTCGCGACAGTTGATCTAAATGGTCAAAGGGATTGTCGATAATAATATAATCGGGATTTCTCTCAATACAATACGCTAAGTATATCTTTTTTCGTTCTCCAGAAGAAAATGTAATTAATGGCCTGTTTTGTGATTTGGTAATTTCAACCGATTGATATGTGTGTTCTTTTTTAACAAACGCATCCACGGCAATATCAGAGAAAAGCACGCCGTTTAAATCATTGAATTTCGCCAGTATTCCTTTGGCTTTTTTTGACAATAACACTTGAATAAAGCTCTTTTTATCAACTTTATTAGATAAGATAAGCCCCCAATGTGAATGCTCCAGCAATATGTTTGATTTTTAATAAAAAAAGTAAGCGCTACAACCTCAATTTTTGATTTGCTCCCATTTGGTGCTATAAGAAGGGTAAATTTTCAGTAACCCTTCTTTTAAGGCTGTATTATTAGTTCTTGGTCCACCAGAAAAAATATCGATAATTTCATCGGCCTTGGTGTCCATAAATACTCGTAACAGATAAGCGTTTGCCCTTCTATTATAGACGCCTTGCATTTTTAATACTGCATCGGTAATATTCTTTTTCGCTTCCTTTTTATTTTGAGACATTATATCCAACCCATTTATATGATAGTCGTACATGGCACTTCTATAATCTCTATATACAGGTGATAATATATTTTCATTGAACTGATACCTTGTATTACTGCCATCAATCCTATTCCATCCCTTAGCACCTCCTTGCTGTGCTAAATTCACCACTTTTTCTGCACTCTTAAAATATTCCTGACCTCCATTTAACGTGAACGTATCAGCGTCAACACCCAATATGGTATAGGCATAGAATGTTAATATAGACATTAAGTTAGAATCAAAACTGTTCGCGTTATAAATCAACGGTTGGAACTCATTATAAGTAAACGATAAATTATCATCCTTAAAGTTGAATATTGGCGATTGGTAAGTGGAGTTAAATATGGGGCGAGATGCTTGAATTTGTATGTTTCCTATAAATTGATTTGAGGAAGGTTGCTCAAGGATGTTCAAAGTGATAGCACATTGTAATTTTTCTTGAGCTTTGTAATTTTTAGTAGTCCACTTTGTATTATTTATATACTCGTAAATAGCCGTCTGTAAGGTAGTATACACTTGGTTATTTGAGTTCTGTATCTGATCTGCATTTACGGTAACCACACAGTTTAATTCTTGTGCAGAAACCTGCAACATCATAAAAAATAACACTATGTTTAAAAAGTTACGCATCTATTCGCTTTAAGATCTCATCAAAAATATCAGTTGCTACCTCCGTTTTTGATTTTAATTCGTACTCTATCATTTCATCAAACTTATCAATAATGGTTATTTTATTGGTTGACTTTTTAAAGCCTGCACCTTTGTCTTGCAACGAATTTAAAACAATTAAATCTAAGTTCTTTCGAAGCAATTTACTTTTCGCATTTGCTACTTCATCATTCGTTTCTAAGGCAAAGCCCACCAAAAATTGATCTTTTTTAATATTGCCTAATGAAGCTAAAATGTCTTTTGTTTTCACCAAATCAATATGTAGACTATCCGCTTTCTTCTTAATTTTTATATCAGAAACCGTAGCTGGCTTATAATCGGCTACCGCTGCAGCTGCAATAACAATTGCTGCATTGGCAAAATGAGCATGAGCCGCGGTGTACATCTCTTCAGCACTTATAACGTTTATTCTTTTTATTAACGTATGATCTACTGTTTCATTTGATGGCCCAGCAATTAAAATTACGTTAGCTCCTAAATTGGCTGCACATTTTGCCAACTCAAAGCCCATTTTTCCCGAAGAGTGATTACCAATAAAACGTACAGGATCTATAGCTTCATAGGTTGGTCCGGCGGTGAGCACAACCGTTTTACCGTTTAGCGGTAAATTAGATCGTATTTCTTGCTCTATATACGCTACAATGTGTTCTGGTTCTGCCATTCTACCTTCTCCTATCAAACCACTAGCCAATTCGCCACTTTCTGCAGGAATCATGATGTTTCCAAACTTTAATAAGGAATCTAAGGTCTTTTTTGTAGAGGGGTGTTGGTACATATCTAAATCCATTGCAGGAGCAAAATAGACCTTGCTCTTGGCAGACAAATAGGTTGCAAGAAGTAAATTATCACAGGTGCCATTCGCCATCTTTGACAGCGTATTTGCCGTTGCTGGCGCAATAAGCATCAAATCTGCCCAAAGTCCTAAATCGACATGATTATTCCACAATTCATTTTCGTCTTCTTTAGTATAAAACGTTGAGTGAACCGGGTTTTTAGATAGGGTGGAAAGTGTAAGTGGGGTAATAAAATCTTTAGAAGCAGGAGTCATAATTACTTGAACATTGGCTCCTGCTTTTATAAAAAGTCTAACTAAATGTGCCGTTTTATAAGCAGCAATACCGGCTGTGACACCTAATAATACATTTTTACCGCTTAAAACAGACATCTATTGGTTGTTTTCAGTCTCCTTTGGATCTCTGAAGTAAACCTTATCTTCTAGCCATTCTTGTACAGCAATTGCAGTAGCTTTTGGTAATTTTTCATAAAAACGAGAAACTTCAATTTGTTCTTTGTTTTCAAAAACCTCTTCTAAACTATCATTGTGCGTGGCAAACTCTTCTAGCTTATCAATTAACTCATGTTTTAGATCCTCATTTATTTGGGTAGCTCTTTTTGCCATGATAGCAATTGACTTGTAAATGTTCTCTGTAGGCTTCTCAATCTTAGCCTTGTCATAAGTAACAGTTGTTAATGCTGCTTCTGTATTTTTATAGTCCATTATTCTTTGTGTTTTTCGTAGTTATATTCCCTATCAACTCTTTTGTTTGTTGTAGCTCTTTTTCTAAATCTTCGTATATACTATTTAGCGCTTCCATTTTATCTGAATTTGGAAAGCTCTTTTTAAACTTATCATAAGCCAAAACAGCATCGTTCAAACGTTTTTCCTTTTTATACAAAACACTTTTCACAGCCAAATCATTCGATGCCATAAACTTGTAATAAAGTGCTTCTTCTTTTAAACTGGTTCCAATATTATCTTGAAGAAAATTTTCAAAGGCCACAATAGCTGCAGTATAATCTTCTACATGATAGTATTGTTTTGCTATTTCAAATGATTTCTTTTCAAGTCGAAGCGTCAACTCATCAAAATAGTTATTGGCTTCCAATGCTTTTTCACCTGTCGGATATTTATCAATAAAACCTTGAAATGCTTCCAAAGCTTTATGCGTATCTCTTTGATCTCTACTGTACTTTGGCGCTGCCAAATAATAACTATGTGCTGTCAAAAAGGTAGCTTCTTCAATTTTAGAGCTACTCGGATAATTCGCTATAAATCTATTGAAGTAATAAGCAGCTAAAGAATAACTCTTGGAATTGTAATTAGCCTGTGCTACCATATATTGGATACGCTCCATTTGAGGTTTCTTCTCGTAAAACGGAATTACCTTCTCAAACAAAACGATTGCTTTGTTATATTTTCCTTGTTCAAATAACTCAGTAGCCATTTTGTATTTGTCCTCCGTTTTACCTTTGTTCAATACCTTCTGATATTCACTACAAGAAGTTAGTAAAACAGCTACAATAAATACACTAATTATTCTTTCGATTTTAAGCATTTTGCAAAATTACTTATTAATTATGGATTATGAAACTATTTCTTTACTAATAGTCAACAGCAAAAATAATTGTGTTTTCCCCAATAACACTACCTTTCTTCCTAAAAGTTTGTTAATATAATTATGGCGTTGGAGATACTGAAGAAGTTATTGTTAATTGTTTTACATCATTATCAAATAAATACAAGCCTCCCTTATCGTCGCCAATAAGGTTGATTTTATCCAATATAGTTCTTGCCAATGCTTCTTCTTCTATTTGCTCTGCTACATACCACTGTAAAAAATTATGGGTTGCATAATCTCTCTGCTCAAGAGAAATATGAACCAAATCATTTATTTTCTCAGACACCATCACCTCATGCTCAAATAAATTTTGAAACATTTCCTTAAATGATCCAAATGAAACTGGTGGCGCCTTTAATGTAGATATTTTGGCATGACCTCCTCTTTCATTTACAAACTTAACAAGTTTTAACATATGTAAACGCTCCTCATCTGAATGCGCATACATAAATGCAGAAACCCCTTCAAAACCTTGAGTTTCTGCCCAAGAAGCCATTGACAAATATACTTGAGAGGATTCTGCTTCAATAGTAATTTGAGCATTCAACGCTTTTTCAATTTGTGCACTTAGCATACTTTAGTTTTTTAAATTAGTTACAAAGTTATTGATTTTTTCTTGCAATTCCTCAGATGCTTCAACTAAAGGTAATCTGACATTGGTTTCACAAATGTTTATTTTTTTCAATAAGGCTTTAACACCGGCCGGATTGTTTTCTTCAAAGATTAAATCAATACCCTCCATTAGATCATAATGTATTTGATATGCTTCTGAAGCTTTCCCTTGAAGTCCTAAGGCAATCATTTGCGAAAACTCTTTTGGAAATGCCTGTCCGATAACTGAGATAACCCCAGCTCCACCAGCAAGTACAACCCCAAGAACCAAATCGTCATCACCCGAAATAATTAAAAAATCTTCTGGTTTATTTTTAATTAACTGTAAATACTGATGCATATCATTACCTGCCTCTTTAACACCAATAATATTGCTAAAATCGGAGGCCAATCTAAGTATTGTGTTAGGCTCCACATTTTTGGCTGTTCTACCTGGCACATTGTAAAGAATAATTGGTTTTGAAGTTGCTTCGGCAATGGCTTTAAAATGTTGATAAAACCCTTCTTGCGTTGGTTTGTTGTAGTAAGGTGCTACCGACAAAATTGCGTCAAAACCTGCTAAATCAGTCGCTTTTATTTCATCTAACACCCCTTGTGTATGATTACCTCCTATTCCTAAAACTAAAGGTAATTTTCCATTATTAATGGCAACAATGGTTTTTCTTACCTCTGCTCTTTCGTTGGCAGTTAGTGTTGCGGGCTCACCAGTTGTTCCTTGTACGACTAAATAATCAATGCCATTATTTAATTGATAAGTCACTAAACGCTCTAAGGCTTCAAAATCAACTGTATTCTCTTTTGTAAAAGGTGTAATCAACGCTACCCCAGTACCTCTAAATTCTTTCATTTACTATTTTCTTTTTTTATCAAGGATCTATCCCTTTCTACTTAAATCAGCTTTAATATCTCTAAATATTTCGCAAGCTCATCGTTAAATACATCCACTTTATTACCATCAACAACTATCGTAAAATCATAAATATCAGCCACAGCATCATTGGCGTAACTAACTTTGAAAGTTGCATTTGATCGCAATGCTACTAAATTGGTAAATAAACTTTCCGGACCGCAATAATTAATTAACAGATCATATTTTGTGTCCATAAAACCTATTAAATTTTCGGTTTTTACTTTACCATACATCCCAAAATCTTTTTCGGAAAAGGTATTGTAATGTTGAGTGACAAAATCATCCTTCAAGTTTTCAAAAATTATGATTTCAAAATTCTTATGTGGTTTATTTAGTTTTTGACTCAAGTTTCTTGAAATATCATAACTACCAAATAATCGAGAACTTGCAAGCACACCGATTGTTTCTATCGATTTAAGCGTTTTTGAATTGGCTTTTTTTTGCTTTTTAAGTTCTTTCTCATAGAACTTTTGAATGGTATTTTTCTTTAAACTTGTTAAATTCATATATCTTTACGATTGCTGTGTAAAATTAATCAAAATGCCCGATTCGTTTTACGATAAAAAGAAAATTAAACGGAAAATAGATAAACGTTAGTATTCAAACAAAGTTAATTTATTTAAAATAATAATGAATATACACATTAGAGAGGCTAACCAAAGTGACTTATCTATTTTATTAACCTTTGAGCAAGAGTTAATCGCCGTAGAGAGACCCATGGATCCTTCCTTAGTAAAAGACCGGAAAATTAATTATTACGACATTGGGGCGTTTATAAAATCGAAGGATGCTGAAGTTTTTGTTGCTGTTTTAGATAATGAAATTGTTGGTTCTGGATACGGACTTATAAAACAACAAGACCCAAAACACAAACAAAAAATACATGGCCATGTGGGCTTTATTTTTGTACAAGATACCCACAGGGGAAAAGGAATAAGCAAGCTCATTTTAAACCGTATTTTTGATTGGTTTAAAACCAAGAATATAGTGGAGGTAAGACTTCAAGTTTACGATAAGAATCCCAGTGCTATAAAAGCCTATGAAAAAGTTGGTTTTGAAAAAAATTTAATTGAAATGTTACATTACCTTAAATAGATGTCAAATTATATTATTAAAACAGCGCGCCTAGGATTGAGGAATTGGCAAACAAAAGATATTGCTCCAGCAAAATTGATGAATGCCGATGCGCGTGTTATGGAATTTTTTCCTGACACTTGGACATCAAAACAAACAGAAGATTTTATTCAGCGCATGCGCAAGCATTTCAAAAAATACGGTTTTTGCTATTTTGCTGTTGACCGTTTAGACACCAATACATTCATTGGTTTTATTGGCTTATCGCATCAAACCTATAAAACCAGTTTCACTCCTTTTGTGGACCTCGGTTGGCGCTTAATACCAACTGCTTGGGGGCATGGTTTTGCAACCGAAGCTGCTCAAGCCTGTATACAATTTGCTTTTTCAGACTTAAAATTGAAAAAGGTCTACGCCATTGCACCCGATCTCAACCTGAAATCACAAAACGTGATGCATAAGCTTGGAATGACCAAACACACGCACTTTGTACACCCTAAAGTAGCTGTTGATAATGCCCTTAAAAATTGTGTAGCTTATAAAATTGAAAAAGGTAGTCTATAAAACATCTCCCGATTCTTTCAATTTTTCAGCATTCTCAGCAAGTTTTAATTCCTCAATGATTTTATGAATATCACCATTGATAATATTATTTAAATCGTATAAGGTCAAACCAATTCGATGTTCAGTAACACGGCCTTGTGGGTAATTATAAGTTCTAATTTTGGCAGATCTATCTCCACTAGATACCATACTTTTACGGCGTAAAGAATCTTCAGCTTGCTTTTTTGCCAATTCTGATTCATACAATCGAGAACGCAATACCTTAATCGCTTTCTCTAAATTTTTGTGTTGCGATTTTTGATCTTGACATTTTGCTTCAATCCCGGTAGGAATGTGCTTCAGTTGAATTGCAGAATACGTAGTATTCACACTTTGTCCACCCGGCCCCGTTGATGTAGTTCTAATAATTTTAACATCTTTCATGTCCAATTCAACATCAAACTCTTCCGCTTCAGGTAAAACCATTACCGTTGCTGCTGAAGTATGTACTCTACCTTGCGTTTCAGTTTGCGGAACTCGCTGTACGCGATGCACCCCAGCTTCAAATTTCAAGTCTCCATAAACGTCTTCTCCAGATACGCTAAAAATAACTTCTTTAAACCCTCCAGAAGTTCCATCACTTACATCAACCGTCTCTGTTTTCCATCCTTTATCAGAACAAAACTTCGTATACATTCTATACAAATCACCAGCAAAAATACTGGCTTCGTCACCTCCTGTACCCGCTCTTATCTCAACCATTACATTTTTTGAATCTTCAGGGTCTTTAGGAATTAATAGATATTTTATTTCTTCCTCTAATTGTGGTAACTTATCTGAGGCCTCATTCAATTCAAGTTGTGCCATTTCAGACATTTCCGCATCTGAACCATCGGCGATAATTTCTTTCGCTTCCTCAATATTATTAAGAACAACCTTGTATTCTTCTCCTTTATCAACAAGCTCTTTAAGTTCTTTATATTCTTTATTCAGCTTCACATAACGCTTCTGATCAGAGATAATATCTGGCTGTATTATTAAGTCTGAAACTTCATCAAAACGTTGTTTTACTATACGTAATCTTTCTAACATCTTACATTTTTAAGTGGAGCAAATTTAATGAAATTTAACAGACTACATAAACAAGTACGATTATATTTGTTATCGATATTTTTTAGCTTTAATTTTGCTTAAAATTATATATAAAATTATATTATGAGAAAATTAGTTTATTTATTGAGCTTAAGTATCTTGTTTTTATCCAGTTGTGGTGATAAAAAGAAGGAGGAAGTTAAAGAGGTAGAAGCCCCTAAAAAAGAAGTTGTTCAACCAACAGTTGACGCAGAACCTATTAGTAACGAGATTGTTGTAGAAGCAAATGACAATATGCAATACAATGTAAAAACAATTACTGTAAATGGTGGACAAAAAGTCAAGATAACCCTAAAACATGTTGGTGTAATGTCAAAAGATGCAATGGGTCATAATTTGGTGATTATTAATAATGATGTCAAATTAAACGATTTTGCTCAAAAAGCAAATACGAGTGCAGATACTGAGTATATTCCTGCAGAGTATACAGCAAATATCATAGCACATACTAAAATGATTGGCGGCGGTGAAGAAACAACTATTGAATTTGATGCTCCAGCTCCTGGAACTTATAATTTCTTGTGTAGTTTCCCAGCACATTTTGCCATTATGAAAGGGAAGTTTATCGTTAAATAACTTTCACTTAACCCATTAAAAAAAGCATTCTATTTTATAGAATGCTTTTTTGTTTTTACGACCTATTTGCCAAGGCTGCTTGCTGTAATTCCAACCTCTTTAATTCTCTTAACAGCGCATTTTTATCCATTTGCATCCAGACAAATAATTTGATCATTGCCACAAAAGACCAACAGATAAAAAAAGCTCCTGCCCATTTGATAAGCTCATTGGTGTTTTCAGTGCCAAAAAACTGAATCACACAGTAAATAGCGAATGCTACCATAAGTAGGCTTACAACATTCATAACTACAATTAACCAACTCATTTTTGTTTTAAATAAACCGCCTATTTGTCCGACTAAGTTTTGTTCATCTAATGCGTCATAAAATTTAGCCTCCTCTTCTGTAAGTGCCTCCTTTATTATTCGATCAATTTCTTCTTTATTAGTGTCCATATTTTTTGTTTTAAAGTTTCTAATTTGCTTGGCTTAAAAAACAGGTGTCTTTTAGTTCAACTTATTTTTTTTAGCGTATTTTTATTTGTGATTTTAATTTCTCTCTTGCATAAAATAATCTTGATTTTACTGTACCAACCGAAACACCAAGAATCGTTGAAATTTCATTCATTTTATAGGCCTCCAAATAAAACATCTTAATTATAATTTGTTGATTTTTAGGTAATTTTTCTATTGCGCTCTTCACAATATTCGTAGTATCTGGGTTCGTAAAAATAGCTTCATTAGTACCCGTTGTATTATTCTCGATTGCGTCATAACTTATTTTTGAATCGTTGTAATACGATTGTAATTTTTTGTCCGCATTCTTTTCTTTTCTTAACCAATCAATAGCCTTTCTATTTACAATGGTCAATGCCCAGCTACCAAAACTATTGGTATCTTTTAATCCCGCTATTTTTTTAAGGATAATACTCCAACAATCTTGTACAATATCTTTGGCTACATCTTGATCATTTGTATACCAAAATGCTTGCTTACACAATTTAAGGTGCCAGCGTTTGACCAATAAAGACAATGCCTTTTTATTACCCGCTTGGTATTGTAATACTAATAATCCGTCAACTATTTTTGCAGGTGTGTCCATATTGATTTCTACCTTAAAGACGTAGAAAGTTTAAAAAGGTTCAATACCAATAGGTTTTAATAAAGTTTTAAGTGTTTTTTAAAGATATGCTAAATAAATGATACTTATATTTACTGCTATTGTTATTTTTGCCGAATGTCAAGAAAAAAAGTAAAACAAGTTTTTGAGAATATTGAAGTCATTGATGCTGGAGCCAAAGGTAAAACTGTTGCGAAGGCACCCGATGGTAGAGTGATATTTTTAACCAATACTGTTCCTGGTGATGTGGTAGATATTCAAACTTTTAAAAAACGAAAATCGTACTATGAAGGTAAGGCGGTAAAGTTTCACACTTTATCAGAAAAACGAACGACACCGCAATGCGAACATTTTGGCACCTGTGGCGGTTGCAAATGGCAACATATGAAATATGAAGAGCAATTGTTCTTTAAGCAGAAAGAAGTTACCAATAACCTAACACGCATCGGTCATATTGAATTGCCAGAAGTAACGCCAATTGCAGCTTGTAAAGAACAATATTTCTATCGTAATAAAATGGAATTTTCGTTTAGTGATAGCCGATGGTTGACATTAGAAGAAATTCAAAGCGACAAAAATTTAGAAGATAAAAATGCACTAGGTTTTCATATTCCTGGCATGTGGGATAAAATTTTAGACCTCAAAAAATGCCATTTACAAGCAGACCCAAGTAATGACATTCGTACAGTCGTAAAGAATTTTTCAGTTAAAAATAAGCTCCCTTTTTTCAATGCTAGAAATCAAACAGGCTTGTTACGCACCTTAATGATTCGTACTTCTTCAACCGCTGAAATTATGGTATTACTACAATTTTTTGCTGAGGAAAAAGAGCAACGTGAGTTGCTATTAGATCATATAATTAAAACCTTTCCAACCATTACTTCGCTGCAATATGTCATCAATTCAAAGGGAAATGATACTATTTATGATCAAGAGGTTATTTGTTATCACGGGAGAGATCACATATTTGAGGAAATGGAAGGGTTGCAGTTCAAAATAAATGCAAAGTCATTTTATCAAACCAATTCTGCACAGGCCTATGAACTGTATAAAATTACGAGAGACTTTGCTTCCTTAACAGGTAATGAAGTTGTATACGACTTATATACGGGCACCGGAACGATCGCCCAATTTGTTGCAAAAAAAGCAAAAAAAGTGATTGGTGTAGAGTCGGTACCTGATGCCATAGCTGCGGCCAAAGAAAATGCAACATTAAATGGGATTAGCAATACGGAATTCTACGTTGGCGATATGGCAAAAGTATTTGACCACAGTTTTATAGAAACGCACGGCAAACCCGATGTAATCATTACAGATCCGCCAAGAGATGGGATGCATAAAAAAGTAGTGGAGCAATTACTCGCTATTGAAGCTGAAAAAATCGTGTATGTTAGTTGTAATTCAGCGACTCAAGCACGTGATTTATCAATTCTTGACGAAAAATACAAAGTACTTAAAACACAGGCAGTTGATATGTTTCCCCAAACGTATCACGTTGAAAATGTTGTACTTTTGGGGTTGCGTTAATTTGTTTTTTGTTAAATCGTTAAATAAGTTTTATAATGTATACTTTTTCTTTTGAAAAATTAAATGTTTGGAAAGATTCTATAAAACCTGTAAAAGATATTTATAAGATTACTGAGCGTTTTCCAGATAAAGAAAAGTTTGGATTAACAAGCCAAGTAAGGAGGGCAACAATATCTAATTTAGCTGAAGGGTTAACAAGAGATACTAAAAAAGACAAAAAGCGATTCATTACAATGGCTTATGGATCTACAATGGAAATTCTAAATCAATTAATCATTGCCCAAGAACTAGATTATATTTCTGAAGAAAGCTATCTTGCAACGCGTAGCGAATTAGAAAAAATTTCAAACAAATTAAATGCTTTAAAAAAATCAATAAAAGATTAATGCAATTTAACAATTCAACATATAAACGACTTAACGTTTTACTGATACTCCTTCTTGTTCTTGCAATCACAAGCTGTGAACGCGATGACATCTGTATAGATGAGATTACTCCCAACTTCGTCCTTCGTTTTTACGATATAGAAAATATAGACGACACCAAAAATGTCAATCAACTTTCAGTGCAAGTACTTGGAGTGGATAATGACTCACTTGTATTTACGGGGTTAGATTCTATTGCTATCCCATTAAAAGTAACCGAGAATACAACCCAATATATTTTAACTATAATGAGTGACAATGTTACTAATTCTAACAGAGACACGCTAACACTTAATTATACCCAAGAGTCCATTTTTGTAGGGCGTTCTTGTGGTTATAAAAGTGTATTTAACAACGTCACATACCAGTTGACAACCGATAGCGATAATTGGATCGAAGATCTTGAAATTGTCAATAATAGTATAACGAATGAAACTGCTGCGCATGTTAAAATCTTTCATTAATATAATATGTATTGTTGTGCCTTTTCTGGTCTTTTCCCAAGAAAAGGATAGCATTGTTTATAAAGATAGCTATGGTTTGCGCATTGGTGTAGATCTATACAATCCAATTGGTACTTTTATTGACGCCGATAGAAAGGGGTTTGAATTGGTTGGGGATTACAGAATTTCTAAAAATTATTATGTCGCGGCTGAATTAGGAACTATTGAAAAAACACGTGAAGAGGATTTTATAAACTTTACTACCAATGGTCAATATATAAAAGCGGGTATTGATTATAACGCTTATGAAAACTGGTTGGACATGGAAAATAGTATCTATTTTGGTTTTCGTTATGGATTTAGCACGTTCAAACAAACATTAAATAGCGCTACCCTCAATAGTAGTCCGTTTTTACCTCAGCAACCATTAGACGCACCGATAATCTATGACAATCTGAATGCGCATTGGGTTGAATTAATTATTGGAATGAAAGTTGAAACCTTAAACAATCTTTATTTAGGCTTTAGCTTTAGCGGAAAAAAAATGGTTTCCACCAAAGAACCTGATAATTTTAAAAACTTATTTGTCCCTGGTTTTAATAGGGTATTTTTAAATAATTCTGGTTTCGGATTTAATTATACCATTTCGTATTTAATCCCCATTTACAAAAAGGTAAAGTGATAATTTTTCCTTAATTTTATATACTATTTTAAAATTACAATTATGAATAATATACCTAGTGTAGATTTATCAGATTTCTTATCTGATGATCCGAATAGAAAGCAAAAATTTGTAAATGAAATTGGTAAAGCCTACGAAGAAATTGGCTTTGTAGCTTTAAGGGGTCATTTTTTAAGTGATAACCTAGTAGATAATTTATATAAAGAAATAAAGAATTTTTTTAGTTTACCATTAGAAACGAAACACACTTATGAAATTGAGGGTATTGGTGGGCAACGTGGCTATGTTTCATTTGGGAAAGAAAGTGCCAAAGGCAAAAAAGAAGGTGATTTAAAAGAGTTTTGGCATTTCGGACAATATGTAGAAAACGATCCTAAACTAAAAGCAGAATACCCTGACAATGTAACCGTTAACGAACTTCCGGAATTTAATAAAGTAGGGAAAGAAACCTATAAAATGCTTGAAAAAACGGGTGTTTATGTATTGCGTGCCTTAGCCCTATTTTTAGATTTAGATGAATATTATTTCGATAATTATGTAAAAAACGGAAATAGTATTTTAAGACCAATACACTACCCTCCTATTACCTCTGAGCCAAAAGATGCCGTAAGAGCAGCTGCACATGGTGACATCAATTTAATTACCTTATTAATGGGGTCACATGGTAAAGGATTACAAGTTCAAAATCACCATGGCGATTGGTTAGATGCCATTGCCCAACCTGAGGAGTTGGTTATAAACGTAGGCGACATGCTACAACGCCATTCTAATAACCGATTAAAGTCTACCATTCACAGAGTGGTAAATCCTCCTCGCGAAAAATGGGGGACTTCACGTTATTCCATTCCGTTTTTTATGCACCCTATTAGTGAAATGCCATTGAATTGTTTAGACAACTGTATAGACGCTGAACATCCAAAATCATATGATGACATCACAGCTGGTGCGTTTTTAAATGAACGACTGATTGAACTTGGCTTAATAAAAAAGTAAATGGATTTACAAGATCAACTTAAAAATTTGTTTCCAGACCACGTTCCTGAAAAGGAAGAAAAAACAGTAGAAAAAAGTGGTATCTGGTTACAGGAAGATCCCATCATCTGTAAATACGAAAAACGAAAAGGCAAACCTATCACTATTTTGGAAGGTTATACTGGTGCTGATACCGATTTCAAAAAATTGGCAAAAGAGTTGAAAACAACCTTGAGTGTTGGAGGCAGTTTTAAAGATGATAAAATCATTATTCAGGGTGATTATAGAGATCAAATAATGATGCTACTGAAGGAAAAGGGGTTTAATGTAAAACGTGTTGGCGGATAATTATAAATAAAATGAATGAGTAAAATAGCAGCTTCCGAGCTAATTTTAAATAATGATGGTAGTATTTATCATTTAAATTTAAAGCCTGAACATATTGCTTCAACCATTATCACTGTTGGTGATCAAGATCGCGTTTCTGATGTTACCAAACATTTTGACAGTATTGAATTTTCAACTCAAAAACGCGAATTCAAAACTGAAACTGGAAGCTATAAAGGAAAAAGAATAAGTGTTATTTCTACGGGTATTGGACCTGACAATATAGACATCGTACTAAATGAACTGGATGCGCTAGTCAATATTGATTTAGAAAAAAAACAAATTAAAGACACCCATACTTCCTTAGATATTATACGCATTGGTACGTCTGGTTCCATACAAGCGGATATCCCTGTTGATAGTTTCTTAATTTCAAAGTTTGGCCTTGGCCTTGACGGAATGATACAGGCTTATGAGTGTGAGCATATACTTGAAACGGAAATTGAAGAAGCATTTATTAAGCACACCAATTGGAATACAAGAAAGGCGCGCCCCTATGTGGTAAAAAATAGCGCTGAATTAGAACGTAGATTAAGGAGCGACTTAACATTAGTGGGTTTTACAGCGACTGCTGTAGGCTTTTATGGCCCTCAAGGTAGAGTGTTGCGCTTACCGATTAAAAATAAGGATCTCAACCAAAAAATGGATACTTTTAATTTCAACAACACACGAGTTACTAATTTGGAAATGGAAACATCAGCTATTTATGCATTGGCAAAACTACTCGGTCACAATGCTTTATCTATGAATGCTATTATTGCAAATAGAGCGAATGGTACTTTCAGTAAGCACCCGAAGCAAACAGTTGATGAATTAATTGCCTATACTTTACAAAAGTTAATTGAGTAAATGAAAACGATAAAAATTGGTGGTGTTCCAGAACACTTTAATCTCCCTTGGCATTTGGCCATTGAAAATGGAAAATTCTCAAAAAAGGGAATTGACTTACAGTGGCAAGATTTTTTAGGAGGTACGGGTGCTATGTGCAAAGCTTTACGCGATGGTAGTATTGACGCGGCCATCGTTCTTACAGAAGGAATTATTAAAGATATTATTGCTGGTAACCCAAGTAAAATAGTAAAAGTGTATGTGGCCTCTCCTTTACTTTGGGGAATTCATGTAGATGCAAACTCTAAATTTCAAAAAGTTGAAGAATTAGAAAATGCTAAAGTTGCCATTAGTAGACGTGGTTCTGGTTCCCAATTGATGGCAATCGTCAATGCGCATCAACATAATTTTGATAAGAATAAGTTGAACTATGAAATTGTAAAAAACCTTGACGGAGGCATTGAAGCTCTAACAAAAGGCACTGCAGATTACTTTATGTGGGAACATTTTACCACAAAACCATACGTTGATAACGGAATTTTTAGACGTATAGACAGTATTACAACACCTTGGCCCTGTTTTGTTTTGGCAGTTAGAGATGAAGTTTTAAATGAAGATAAAAAGTTGATTAAAAAGCTTATAAGCGTAATAAATAAGCAGTTGAAATCTTTTAACAGACCCTTTAAAACAGGCGAGTTGCTTCGTATTTTCACAGAACGCTATCAACAACAACCGGAAGACGTAAAAGAGTGGCTTTCGATCACCAAATGGGACCGAAAAAAGTACGTGTCAGAAAAATTAATTAACAACATTCAAAATAAACTAGTAACCTTTAGCGTTATTGAAGAAAGCGTACAAGCAAAAATGCTATCGAAAAAGATAAACTAACGAACATAATATCAGAAGTTTATGAAAAGAGTTTTATCATTTTTATTGTTTTTAATCGTAATTGCTTTGTTAATTTCATGTAAATCAACCAATGGTTGTTTTTAATAAAGTATAAAATAGTAACCCAACCTTAACCGAAGTTGTTTTGATTTATTTCAATACAACTAAATAGTAATCAACAGCCAACCAAAACCGTTCTTTCTAATTCTAGATAGAACGGTTTTTTAATTGCTTACTACCATCGTCTCAAACTTGCATGCTTCAACAAAAAAAACGAACTTCGTTTACATCATTAGGTAACGCTTTAAAAGTTACTGTTTTAAAAAAAAGACCAGACTTACAACAACTAAATCAATTAGAACTAGAGGTATCATAGTTTTAAGTGAGCTCAAAACCAAAGGAGTATTAACATAAATATCTATTTACAAAATAAAGTTTGAAGTTGGATGAGTAAAGAACAAACTGCCATAAAAACTACTTATTTTAGCATCGTTACCAACACTTGTTTAGCACTAATTAAAGGGTTAGCGGGATTTTTCGGAAACTCTTATGCCTTGATTGCCGATGCAATTGAGTCTACCGTTGATATTTTTTCATCTGTCTTGGTCTTAATCGGATTGAGCTATGCGAAAAAACCCGCAGATGAGAATCACCCCTATGGTCATGGAAAAATAGAACCACTAATTACGTTTTTAATTGTTGCTTTTTTAGTTACCTCTGCAACAATTATCGCCTATGAAAGTATCCAACATATTTTAACCCCACATAAATTACCCAAACCATGGACACTCATCGTATTGAGTGTTATCATTATTTGGAAAGAAGTATCTTATAGAATCGTTCTAAAAAAAAGCAAAGAAACAAATAGCTCTTCACTTAAAGCCGATGCGTGGCATCATAGAAGTGATGCTATAACTTCTGTCGCAGCCTTTATAGGCATTTCAATTGCTCTTTATTTTGGTGAAGGATATGAAACAGCGGATGACTGGGCAGCACTTTTTGCCTCCGCTATAATTTTATATAACGGTTATCTTATTTTTAGACCTGCTTTGGGTGAGGTAATGGACGAAAATAGATACCACGACTTGATTGCAGAAACTAGAAAAGTTGCAACCTCCGTTAAGGGTATTATTGGAACAGAAAAATGTTATATTCGAAAAGTTGGCATCTACTATCACATCGATTTACACGCCATCGTTGATGGAGATATCTCGGTAACAGAAGGACATCATTTAGCACATCAATTGAAAGATACCCTACGAAAAGAAATCCCCAATATTGATAATGTACTTATACATATCGAACCAAATAAAAATCCCTCATCGGTCATCCAAAATGAGAACTTAACGGATTAATTTTAGATGATATTACAACTTCCAAAAAGGTTGTTTTTGTTGCCCTCCCCTCCTAATTCAAACTAAATAAATGTTAAAATTCAAATTACGCTTTTTAATACCAAAGCGATTGCTTAGTTTTGTTGAGTAATTAGAAATAATGGCTCGAAAAAAACAATATGACGAATCTGAAGTAATTGAAAAAGCAATGCATTTGTTTTGGCGCAATGGCTATGAGCGTACTTCTGTTCGTATGTTAGAAAAAGAAATGGGTATCAACCAATTTTCTATTTATGCTAGTTTTAAAAACAAACAAGGCGTTTTTTTAAAAAGCTTAAAATCATATAAATCCAAAATTAAAACGATTAAAGATAAACTGGAAGCTTCCAATAATGGAAAGGTGGGCATTAAGCAATATTTTTATGACTTTTTAGCCTTTTCTAAAGAAGGTTCTTTAAGTAAAGGCTGTTTGGTGACCAATACGGTAAATGAGGTAAATACAGATGCTGATCCGACCATAATGAAAGAATTAGAACTGTTCGCAGAAGATATCAAACAGTTATTTGTAAGAAATCTAAAACAAGACGACAAAAGTGATCCAGCAAGCATCGAACAAAAAGCCAATTTTTTAATGAATAGCATTTTAGGATTATCAATTTCATCAAAAGTATTTAATGAAAAACAATTGGAAGATAGTATTGAAATGACATTTTTAAATCTTTAAGCTTTTTTTTAATTATTAACTAAGCATTTGCTTAGAAATAAATAGTAACAATAAAACAATTAACAGTATGACAACATTAAAAGTTCACAACATTGAAACTGCTCCAGAAGGAAGCAAAACATCATTAGAAAATTCTCAAAAAGCCTACGGCATGATTCCTGGTTTACACGGTGTATTGGCAGGCGCTCCAAAAATTTTGGAAGCCTACAAAACATTGCATGAGCTATTTACACAAACATCATTTAATGAAGAAGAATTAACAGTTGTATGGCAAACAATAAATGTTGAGCACGCCTGTCATTATTGTGTCCCTGCACATACAGGAATTGCAAAAATGATGAAAGTTGATGATGCCATAACGGAAGCATTACGTAATGAAAAACCACTTGTAAATGCAAAATTAGAAGCACTACGCACTATGACATTAACAATTGTTCGCAATCGCGGTCATGTAACCCAAGAAAATATAGATGCTTTTTATGCCGCTGGTTATAGCGAGCAACACGTATTAGAAATCATTCTAGGATTATCTCAAAAAGTAATAAGTAATTATACCAACCACATTGCAAATACACCTGTAGATGCAGGATTTAAAAAATTTGCTTGGTCTAAAGAAAATATGGAGGCTTAATTAGCACGAATTGATTGATAGTCAAACCTTCCGTCTAAACACGGAAGGTTTTATATTCAAAAACAACATACATGAATTTTAATTTAGCAACTGAAGTTGTAAAAAATTATGATAAAAGAAAAATTAAAAATTGATATTGTTTCTGATGTAGTGTGCCCGTGGTGTACTATTGGATACAAACGTTTAGAAAAAGCAATTAAAGAACTAGGTATTCAAGATCAAGTAGCTATTGAATGGCAACCTTTTGAGCTCAATCCGAATATGCCTGCAGAAGGACAAAACGTACAAGAACATATTGCAGAAAAATATGGCTCTACTTTAGAGCAGCAAAAAGAATCGCAACAACGCATGACAGAAGCTGGTGCCGAACACGATTTTACTTTCGATTATTTTGATGAAATGCGCATGGCAAACACTTTTGAAGCACATGTACTGTTAGAATATGCCAAAGCTTTTGGAAAGCAAACCGAATTAAAAATGCGATTAACCTCAGCCTTCTTTAGTGAGCGTAAAGATGTATCTAAAAGAGAAGTATTAGAACAAGCGTTAATAGACGTTGGTTTAAACGCTAAAGAAGCTTTAGCTAGATTAGATAACAATAATGCTCGATACGAAGTAAAGAGCAAAGAAGCCTATTGGCAAGACTTAGGCGTTACTTCTGTTCCAACTATTATTTTCAACAAGAAAAGTGCCGTTACAGGCGCACAGCCAGTAGCGATATTTAAGCAAGTATTATCCGAATTAATTAAAGAGAATAAATAAAATGAAAAATAGGATAAATCAAAGTATCAATATTATCGTAATAGGTTTAATGACCTTTTTTGCCATACCTAAATTATTGGGAAAACCACAAAGCATTGCAGGTTTTAAACAGTTTGAAAATGCCATCCATATAAACGCTGATTTTTTTCGAATATTCACTGGTATCTCAGAATTAGGTTTAGCACTGCTAATACTAGTCTTTGTATTCAATAAGAATAAAACTATTGGAAAAATAGCATTTTCATTTTTATTAATTACCATGATAACGGCTTTAGCATTGGAATTTTTCGCAAGGCCAGAACCAAAAATAATGCTAGTTATTATAGCTGTAATACTAGCCCTGTTATCTCTTTACAAGTTAAAAACCATTAAAATGACTTTGAAAAATGAAAAATAACAGAAGAAACTTCATAAAAAATCTAGGAATTATGGGAACAACAGGAATGATATTGCCAAATGTAGCTTTTGGTAGCACGAAAGAAAACGGCAATGAAAACACACAAAAAGTACGACCTAAAGTGTTATTCTTTGATGTAAATGAAACCCTCCTAGACCTCACTGACATGAAAGAGCAGGTAGGTCAAGCTTTAGAAGGAAGAAAAGACTTATTGTCGCTTTGGTTTACAACCATGTTACAATATTCATTAGTAACTACAGCCAGCGGACAATACGAACATTTTGGATATATTGGTGCCGCAGCATTACAAATGGTAGCCGCAAATAATGACATTGCTATTTCACAGGAAGAAGCACGAAACACCATCGTAAAATCATTACGCGGATTACCTGCACACCCTGAAGTTAAAACTGCTTTAGCCGAATTAAAAAAGGATGGTTATAAACTAGTCTCATTTACCAATTCATCAAACGAAGGTGTTAAAAAGCAATTTGAAAGTGCTGGACTTACAGAATACTTCGATGAAAGATTAAGTGTTGAAGATATTGGTAAATTTAAGCCATTTACAGACACGTATGCTTGGGGAGCTCGTAAAATGGGTGTAAAACCTGAAGAATGCATGCTAATAGCTGCACATGGTTGGGATGTTGCCGGAGCACTTTGGGCGGGCTGGAGAACTGCATTTATTAGCAGACCGGGCCAACAACTCTTCCCACTTGCACCACAAACTGAAATGAATGAGCCTGATCTATTAAAAATTTCTAAAAAGCTTATTGCTTTAAAAAAATAAGTAAATTAGAGGCTTAATAAAGTTATGAATTTTCCAAATTAAATTAATATGACAAAGTCAATTACATTCTTGTTTATTGCAATCTTACTATTTTCTTGTTCTAATGATGGGCCAAGGATTGATTATAGTGAAAATTTGTTAATACACTATCCATTTAGCGGCAATTCAGATGACCAAAGTGGAAACGGTTTTGACGGCAGTTCAAATGCAACTTTGACTAAAGACCGATTTGACAAAGTAAATAGTGCCTATAGTTTTAATGGCCAAAACGAATACATTGATTTACCAAATTTTCCTAGTTTAAAACCTCAATTTCCGGTCAGCTTTTCTTTTTGGGTGAAATTTGACGATTTGCTCCCTGAAAATACAGTCATTTTCACCACCGATTTTGAACAAGATAATCATTCTGGAGTATGGATGAATTTATCAGGAGGTAAAGTAGCAATTAATTATGGTGATGCTTCTGGGAACACTACATCTTCCAATCGAAGAACAAAAGTTGGAACAACAACGATAACACCTGATAAATGGTATCATGTTATAGGTATCATTGAGGGACCAACTAATATGGAAATATTTATAGATTGTAATAATGACCAAGGCAGTTATTCGGGGAGTGGTGGAGATTTAGATTATACATTAAACCCAGGAAGTATTGGAAGAAAAGATGGAAATACTAATTTTTCAGCCTATTATTTTAGTGGAACATTAGATAATTTCCGTTATTGGAATAGAACTCTAACTTTAGATGAAATTAGTACTTTGTGTATTGAAAATAATTAAAACAGTAAATCTCAATTGAAAATAAGATTATAAGAGTTTTCCTTTCCTAGAAAAGTTCTTTGGTCTAAAAAAACATCCCGTACACCAACGCATCAAACGAAGTACATATTTTAGTTTACCATTTAATTCCCATTATATTATTATTTTCTAAAAAAGCATTGGCTTTACTAAAATGTTTATTTCCAAACCAATAGCCTCTATTGGCACTCAGCGGAGATGGATGACCACTTGTTAAAACACAATGTTTTGTAGTATTGATCTTTGCCCCTTTTCTTTTGGCAAAACCTCCCCATAATAAAAATACAATATCCGACTTTTCTTCAGATATTTTTGAAATTACCGCATCAGTAAACTGTTCCCAACCTTTATTTTGATGAGAACCTGCCTCATGCGCCCTAACAGTTAAGGTAGCATTCAATAATAAAACGCCTTGTCGTGCCCAGCGTTCTAAATTGCCGCTTGTCGGAATAGGCAACCCTACATCAGATTCTAGTTCTTTAAAAATGTTTGTTAACGAAGGAGGGTGCTTTACACCATCATTTACAGCAAAGCACAACCCATTAGCCTGCCCTATTCCATGATACGGATCTTGACCGATAATCACCACTTTTAAATTAGTAAAAGAACACTGATTAAATGCGGCAAATACAGCATCCTCTTTTGGAAAACAAGTTTCACCACCGTACTCATTCCTTACAAAATCTATCAGATCCTTAAAATAAGGTTTGTTAAATTCATCATTCAATAATGGGTGCCAACTATCGGCAATTTTTACATTCATAAACTTCCTAAAAAATAGTTACTTTGCAATCGATTTCAAAAATACAATTTTGAGTAGTAAAATAACCAAAAAAACCCTAACCGATCTTGAATTCAATACTGTTATTGACAGTATTAGTGCCTATTGTATTACCAGTTTAGGGAAAAATGAGGTTTTACAAATTAAACCCATTTCTGCAAAACTAAAACTACTTAACGAGCTCTATCAAGTAAATGAATACCTCGCTTCTTTCGAAAATGAAAATAAACTTCCCAATCACTATTTTGAAGAAATTACCCAACACATTTATTTATTAGGTATCGAAGATAGTTTTTTAGAAGCACAAGCTTTTCAAAATATTACGGCTATTTCTGAAACCGTAAATACAATTCTAGCGTTTCTTAAAAAATTCAAAGAGTACTATCCTACATTATACAAAGTTTCTGAGGACGTTGAATTTACCAAAATAATTGTAGATTCTATAAAAAAAATAATCAATGACTTTGGTGAAGTTGACAACAATGCCTCTTTAGCATTAAAAGCAATTCGCAAAGAAATGCATTTAGTTAGAGGTAAAATTGGCTCCAGTTTTACCAGTGCATTGAGCAAATATGCCGCTGCTGATTATTTAGATACCATTAGAGAATCGGTTATTGACAACCAACGTGTATTGGCCGTACAAGCCATGCATAGACGCAAAGTGAAAGGTTCCATTTTAGGCAACTCAAAAACGGGAAGTATTGTTTTTATTGCTCCTGAATCAACTTTAAAGCTAAATAGAGAACTACAAAATTTACTGTACGAAGAGCAACAAGAAATTGTGCATATTTTAAAATCACTGACCAATGAAATTCGCCCTTATGGTACCCTACTAAAGCAATACCAAACGTTTTTAACGCATTTAGATCTTGTGGGCGCCAAAGCGAAATATGCACAAGTACTCAATGCCATATTACCCAAAATTTCAAATACTAAAAAATTATTTCTCAAAGATGCTTACCATCCTATATTGCTAAAAAGTAACCAAGAACAACAACTTAAAACCATACCGCAAACCTTAGAATTGAATGAAAAGCAACAGATCATTGTTATTTCGGGTCCAAATGCAGGCGGAAAAAGTATCACTTTAAAAACCATAGGTTTGCTACAGGTAATGATACAAAGTGCCATCTTAATTCCTGTTCATGAGCGAAGTGAAGTGTATTTTTTTGATACGATTCTAACGGACATAGGCGACAATCAATCTATTGAAAACCAATTAAGTACCTACAGTTATCGTTTAAAAAATATGCGTAACTTTCTAAAGCGATGTAATGCAAATACCCTATTTTTAATTGATGAATTTGGTACGGGTAGTGATCCTGAATTGGGGGGCGCATTGGCTGAAATTTTCTTAGAAGAATTTTATAGTCAGCAGGCATTCGGCATTATTACAACGCATTATGCCAACTTAAAAGTGCTGGCCGATGAACTTGAGAATGTATCGAACGCAAATATGCAATTTGACGAACGTACATTAGAGCCCTTATTTAAATTGTATATCGGTCAAGCCGGAAGTTCATTCACATTTGAAGTGGCACAAAAAAATGGGATTCCGTTTAGGTTAATCAATCGTGCAAAAAAGAAAGTAGAAGGTGAAAAAATACGCTTAGACAAAACTATTTCTAAACTACAAAAGGAGAGAAATAAATTACAAAAAACATCAGAAAGCCTTGAAAAAGAACAAACAAAAGCAAAAGAACATTCAGAAAATTTATCAGATACCAATCAAAAAATAGCAGATAAACTGAGTAGTTTCCAAGAGTTATATGACAGCAATCAAAAAATGATAACTACTGGAAGAAAAGTAAATGAATTAGTCAATAAATACTTTCAGACTAATAATAAAAAACAATTTTTAGCCGATTTAATGAAATGGGTAACCATAGAAAAATCGAAATACGCTCAAAAAAATAAACCAAAAACAAAAGTTGCCAAAAAGCAAGAAAAAGCAGTAGAAAAACAGCAGCAAGAAAAACTTGAAAAAGTAAAAAAAGAGGTGCTAATAGCTGTTAAAAAAGTCCGCGAACAAAAGAAAATTGCTGCTCATAAAATTGAGAAGCAAAAATTAGATTATACCTACAAACCAAATGATAGAGTGCGATTAATTGACAGTAACGCCATTGGAACCATTGATAAAATTGAAAAAAATGCTGTTACTATAAACTATGGTTCCTTCACTACTAAAACCACATTGAACAAATTAGAATTGGTTGAATCGGTTAAAAAATAAAATTAACCAAGTCCTAATTTACTCTTTATTAACGAGATGCATTTGCATCTGAAGTATCTTTTCAGTACATTTAGCTAACCTTTAATTAACCAAAACTTATAGTTATGACAAAATTTGGACCCGTAGTCCTTGTTTTTTTGTTGTGGTCAGCTTTTGCAATTCTTGTTCATGAGTATGCTAGCAACCATTTATTGGGTGCCTGCTCCATAGCACATTCACATACTACTATTGAAGAAGCAAAGCCTCAAGAAACAATTGCACCAATGGTCTTTTCGGTCAAAAATGCACATGGTGCATCAATTTTTAATTTTTCGAAAGCTTTTGTGGTAAATAATCTTAATGGAACGATTGACATTCCAACTGAACTCACTGGTTTTAAAGACTCTATTTACAACTATTTAAATGCCAATCAAGGTGAAGAATTGTTAATTTCTTCTCAATATTTAGCTGCTGAAGTAGATAGTATGAATGGGGTCCATTATGGAAAAGAAAGAGTGGCATTTTTAAAAAATGTACTGGTAACCGCTGGTGTTAATGCCGATAGAATAGTTGGAATGACTGTATTATCAGATTACAACTACACCGATTCTGGAACTTATGACGAATGTATTTCTATCTTGTTTCAAAACGTAAGTGAACAACGTCAAGTAGTAGTTGAAGAAGGTATTAGTAATAAAACATTGTACTCAAATTTTGCCATTAAAGAATTCAAACCCGATAGAACATTAAAAGGGTATACTATTGAGTTGAAAAACTATTTGGCGAAATACCCAAGTAAAAAAATATTTATTGTTGGACATACAGATAGTGTTGGTGAGGACAATTATCGTTTCGGATTGGACAGAGCTTTTAATGTAAAATCGTATCTAGCCGATCAAGGGGTTTCACCATCTATTATTGTAGCATCTTCAAAAGGAGAAGATGAACCCATTGCTACTAATGCGAACGAAGAAGGAAGAGCTAAAAATCGAAGAATTGAAATAACAATAAAATAAAAATCATGAGTTTATCATTATTTACAAATCAGAATACAGGTCATTTAATTGAGCTTTTTTTATGGATGTTAGGAGCCTTTCTAATCGGCTGGATTTTTTGGCGTTGGTGGTACAAAAACAAGTGCGAAACAGAAGTAAACGTATGGAAGTCAAAATACCAAGAGCTTGAGCATATACAGAACACGACTATAAAAGCAAAAAAAGTATCGGCCCATGGTGTCACGGAAGTGAATACCGCACATTTTGTTGATGGTGTAGCTAAGGTTGACGACTCTGTTAAAGACGATTTAACAAAAATTGAAGGAATTGGTCCAAAAATAAAGAATCTATTAAACGATGATAGCATTTGGAGTTTTAAGCAATTATCAGAATCTGCCGTAAGTAGGTTAGAAAAAATATTGGAAGATGCCGGACCTAGGTACCGTATGCATTCACCAACTACGTGGCCCGATCAAGCAAAATTAGCCAATGAAGGGAATTGGGATGCGCTTAAAAAATGGCAAGACGACTTAAAAGGTGGTCGTAAAAAATGATCAATAGTAAGGCTACCGCAGTTTAGGTAGCTTTTTTATTCTATATATCGTTCCATTAATAACTACATTAAATTTAATTAAAAAATAAAATGTTCAATTTTAGAATAATCCGTTAATATTTGGGCATCCTGTAGCGCGTTGTGGAGTGCAAAACAAATTAACTCCTAAGGTTATTTGATGATGGCCATTATTATCTAATACAACATCTCCTAATTGCTTAGAATACGTGTAAGAAAACATAAACCTCTTATAATCAAATCCAATTATTGGAGTTAATTGTTTAAGATTTTCAATTGAGTTCTCTTCAATACTATTCCTATAAGATAATCCAGCCCATATTTGTTTATTATCTCCAATTCTCTTGTAGGCCTTTAAATTTACATCCATTGAAAATTCACCAGTTCGCTCAACCAATTGCAACATAACTGACGGCTCAAACTGAATATCATTATTTCTACCCAAATAATAACCAAATGTGAATAAATAGCGTCGTAAATTTAATGACTTGTAGGTAACATTTTCCGAGTTATTGGCTTGTAAAAAAAGATTTTTTACTGTTAGATAAGAAAATGTATCCATGTAATGATAACCAATACTGAAATTAGCATTATAATAGGCATCTGACTGAATAATTTGAGAAAGAGCACTATCTGGTATTGTAGAGGTGAAATTACTTTCGTCAACACTATTTTGCACGAAAGAACCTGATAAAGCCAACGACAATTGATTTAATACCTGTTCTCTTCCAAAGTTAAGGTGATAAGCATAAGAAATTGAAATTCCTTTTTGAGCGTGGTAACCATTTTGATCATTAAATAATATACCTCCTAAACCAACATTTTCTCCTACTCTTTGATGATAACTCAATGTTTGTAATGCTGGAGCATCGGCAACAGCTGACCATTGTTGTCTATGCGTTAATCGAAGTTTTGCGCAATTTCCAATTCCAGCAGCAGAAGGGTGTAATAAAAATACATTGTCAGATAAATAATCAGTATATATAGGTAAGGTTCCTTGAGCCTTTACAACCATAAAATTAATTACAAATACAAAATACAAAAATTGCCGTTTATAATTTTTAATCATTTCCTATCAAGCTAAAATGCCCCGTTAATTGTTCTCCCGATATCAATCGAACTAAGTACCAATAATCTGTTTTTTCAACAGGTTTCCCATTATAATTGCCATCCCACACCAAACTATTTGATATTAATTTTGTCAACACTTTACCATATCTATCAAAAATATAAATGTGATCTACAATATTGGTATCATCAATAACCTCCCAATAATCATTTACTCCATCATTATTCGGGCTGAAAAAGTCAGGAATTGTCAAATCATTATTTACAATTTGAATGAGCGAAGTTGTGAAATTAATCTCTGAACAATTTATTGAATCTCCTAATGAATTATATGCCACAATTCTTACAAAATAGCGTGTGTTTTCTTCCCAATTATTTGTTGGAGAATAAACATTAACATTACCTAAATCATCATAATCCAAAACATCTGAATTTCCAGAAGTGGTACCTATTGAAATACGATACCCTTCTGCATTGGGCACAAAATCCCATTCAAGGGAAGAATTTATAGGTACATTCTCTGAACCATTTGTAGGTATAGTTATAACCGGACAACTGGGTTTAGTTACTGTTGAAAAAGTGCTTTCCAAACAATTTATTGCATCTCCTATTGAATTATAGGAAATAACTCTCACAAAATAACTTGTATTTTCTTCCCAATTTATTACTGGCGAATAGCTATTAACATTACCCAAATCGACATAATCTAAAACATTTGAACCTCCTGCACTGGTACCTATAGAAATACGATACCCGTCTGCATTAGGAACAAAATTCCATTCAATTGATGTGTTTAAAGAAACATTCTCTGAGTCGTTTGTAGGGGTGGTAATAACCGTACAACTGGGTTTGACTGCAGTTGTAAAAGTACTTTCTGAACAATCTATTGCGTCTCCTATAGAATTATAAGCCACAACACTTACAAAATAATTTGTATTTTCTTCCCAATTAATTGCAGAGGAATAAACATTATCATTACCTAAATCAACATTATCTAAAACATCCGAAGCACCTGTACTTGTACCAATAGAAATGCGATACCCATCTGCGCCAAGCACAAAATCCCATTCGAGGGAAGTGTTTAAAGGTACATTCTCAGAACCATTTGTAGGTGAAGTTAATTGGGCACAAGTTGGCACTACGTCACAAAGCGATTCTATTTCTGCAATTGTCAATTCTCTATCCCAATAACGAAAATCATCTAAAGACCCCATAAAATAATAAGCGGGAAAACTAGTATGAGCATCTTTTCTGCCTAAACTACCTGGATTAGTGGTGTATTTTAAATTACCTCCTGAACCTTGATATGCTCCATTGTCATTCGTACAATTAATAAATATTTCCATTTGCGTTGCCCCTTTTACAATTCCGACAACATGGTACCATTGATTTATTACAAGTTTAGTTGTTCCAATTTTTGACCTTCTATTCGACCCTGTGGTATTTCCAGAAGCATCTCCATAGTTAACAACAAGGAACCCCGATGATAAATTCATCCATACTCCAGAATGATTATTCTGATCAAAGTCAGTTGTAAAAATAACTGTATTTTCATTATCTAAATTATCAAATTTTACCCAAAATGAAAAGCTTACAGGTAATTCAGGCTTTAATATTATATTATTCGGTAAATCGATATATTGATCAATACCATTAAAACTATAGGCTTGGTTTGAATTACCAAACCTATCATTAGTTAATGTAGCATTGGCAATTCCATTTAATCCATTTCCACTTATGTCAGTTGCATTCCCTGTAAAAGGGTAATGAATTAGCAAACCATCATTTATGTTTTGAGAATAAATAAAACCTGTTAAGCTAAAAAGAACAACAGTAATAAAATTTTTCATCTTTTTAAAAAATAAAAGTATCTACGTTAGGAAGCTTCTATTATCATTCTGCATAACGTTCCATTTCTCTATCGTAAAATTCTGATGCCAATTTAATTAAGCTATTCATTTCGTTCGTTATCTCCGATTCACTTTCTCCACTTAGATCTTCTAACCACTCCACTTCATCATCTACTAAATTGATAATAAATTGGGGGAACTCTGTATGAATTATAAATATATCATCAGGATGATCCGTATTATCCCCCATTAAAAATTTTGGTAAGTTCATTGTTATTCGTTTAAAATTGATACAATTTCTTTATGTATTTGTTCTCCAACATTATTTCCATAAAGATCCATGGAAAAATCCGATTGTTTATTTTTAAAGTTATGAAAGGCACTTATTAATTGATCCTTATCACTTCCAACAAGGGTAGCGAAATTATGTTCAACAAGCTCCATCCACTCTGTTTCCTCTCTGGCAATAATACAATATTTTTTATTGAAATAGGCTTCTTTTTGTAGGCCACCACTATCTGTTATTACCTGCGCACATGACTTTAATAAAGCTAACATATCAAAATAACCAACTGGATTAATAAAGGTAATTCCGTAGTTAAGCTTTGCTTCTTCCAAAATTTTTCGTGTCCTAGGATGAATGGGAAGCACCACTTGCTTTTCTTTATGAATAGACTCTAAAGCTTCAAAAATTGATTTTAATTTAGCCAAATCGTCAGTGTTTTCTTGACGGTGAATTGTCGCTAAAACGAACCCATTATTCTCTAATTTTAAATCGGTAAATATCGAAGATTTTTGTTCTGAGAGTTCTCCATAAAATGTAACGGCATCCTTCATGATATCCCCACACTTTACAACTTTGGTATTCAAAGCATCAAACCCTTCATTCTTTAAATTAGCCATTGCCGTAGTTGTGGGGCACACTAATAAATCAGAAATTCTATCGGTTATAATTCTATTGATTTCTTCTGGCATTTCCATATTAAAAGACCGTAAACCAGCTTCTATATGAATAAGCTTTAGATTCAATTTTTTTGCTGCCAATGCACCTGCCAATGTAGAGTTTGTATCGCCATAAACAACAACCGCATTGGGCTTTTCTATCATTAAAATTTGTTCAATTTTTTCAAGCATTTGTCCAGTCATGGCTCCATGGCTCAAGCCGTTTATATTTAAGTTATAAGCCGGTTTTGGCAATTGCATTTCTTCAAAAAACAGGTTACTCATATTGGCATCATAATGCTGCCCAGTATGCACAATAACCTCTTCAATTTGGGCGTGTATTTTAATAATTCTACTTAAAACAGCGGCTTTTACAAATTGTGGGCGTGCACCTAATATGGTTACAATTTTTATCATGGATTTATATTTTTTATTAGTTCAGCTAACTGGCTGGTTAGCTCCTTCCTATGATACTGTTTAATTTTTGTATGAGAAACTTTTAACGTTTGATTCTTAAACTTTGTGTACAATTTTACTATCTCCGATTTTAAAGTTTCAGCATCATCAAATTCTACTACCGCCCCAGCTTTGGTTTCCTTTATAATTTCTGCCAAATCACCATCCCTAGGTGCAATTGCCAAAATAGGACGATTTGCTTGTAAATATTCAAATATTTTCCCTGTTACAATTCCATTAGCACTCGACACCTTATTTATCGGTAATAATAATACCTGCGCCGATTTTTGAAAAGCCAAAACTTCAGCATGTGGTAAATAATTAATAAACTCGGTCTTCGAACTCAAGCCGAACTCCTCGATTGAATCAATAATATCATCAGCCACTTTCCCTACAAATTTAAGCTGTAAATCCACTTTAAAAGTAGCGTTTTCATTACACAATTCGGCCAACACTTGCCAAAGCATTCTATGATTTCTGTCGGAATTTAGCAAGCCAACATGAACCATTGAAAAATTTTTATCTAACGGAACATCTGCAGTAAGATTTGTAGTATCATATCCGTTTGTGATTACCGTCACATTATTCGCTATCTTTTTAAAATTAGCAGCCATTGTTTTGCCTACAACAATAATAGCATCTGCTTTTGTAAGTACCTTTTCTTCTAAGGCTTGATGTTTTTTAAGTGAGTGTTTTGTCAAAGGCAATTGATGAAAATAATCAATTTCTGTCCAAGGATCACGAAAATCTGCTATCCATTTGATATTTAATTGCTCTTTTAAACCCATGCCTATCAAGTGCATGCTATGTGGTGGGCCTGTGGTTATAACGGTATCAATAGTATGATCTTTTAAATAGTTTGATAGGTATTTAATTGATGGTTGAATCCAAAATTTACGCGCATCTGGAATAAAATAATTCGCCCTAATATAATGGGCTATTTTACCAAAAAATGAGGGATTCGGATTTAAAAAGCCAGCACTGGTTTTTTTCTTTGTCTCGAATAAAGAGAATAAGTTATTCGGCTCCCAAATAGGTTGTTTTAACACTTCAATGCCATCAGGCACATCACTTTCCAATGACGAATCGGCAAGGACATAGTTTGGGCTATCTACGGTATATACAACGGGTTCAATATCAAAATCACGTAAATACTTTACGAACTTTAACCAGCGCTGTACACCAGAACCTCCTGCAGGTGGCCAATAATATGTGATTATAAGTACTTTCAACTTACTAAATCATTGTATAAATCAATCAATTTTTTACTTTCTTCCTCCCAATTTTCGCCCTGGTTCATTACCGCATCATATGCATTATTACTTTTATATTTTAATGAATCAAAATTAGTATAAGTATCTATCACTTTTAAAGCAAAATCTTTTGGGTTATCAGCTTCAAATACAATTCCGGCATCATAGGTTTCAACTATACGTTTTAATGGCTTACAAGAGCTCACCAATAACAAACTTTTACTCATCATAATCTGAAAAAATTTGTGAGGCAAACCGCAATCCGTTTGTGCATCTTTGTTATGGGGAATAATATTAATATCAGAATTACTCATAATCGCAGAAACTTCATTAAACGGTTTGTAGCCAACAAAATTCACATATTTTTCTACATCATTTTCCTTTACTAGTTCTCTCAATTTGCTTTCTATATCTTTGTTTCCCTTTCCAACTAAAAATAATTTGGCTTCGGGAATTTTTTTCACAACATAGGGCATTCCTTTAATAGCTGTATCCAGTCCTCTATGGGGGCCGAAACCACCAACATAGGTGATTGAGAAAACGTTTTTATTAAACAAATTTTGAATCTTATTTTCATCAAAGAAATTTTGAAATGATTTTTCTTCAGCATTTCTAATTACAAAGAATTTATCAGAATTAAACTGACATTTCAAAATTATTCTTTCTTTCATTTCTTCAACAACGCAAATTACCTTGTCATACTTTTTGCAGTACCGTTCTTCTTTTTTAGACCATATTTTAGGGTTCATAAAAATAAAGTTCTTAATTTTTACCAATTTGCTTTTACGCCATTTAAACCACGTTTTCAAAGCTTCAGGAAAGTTCTCATGTAAATCTAACACCAAACTTTTAACTTTATTTTTAAACAAGTATCCGGTTCCTGCTAACTGTAAATCATGTACATGTAAAAAGTCAATTTTATATTTTCTAAACACCTTTTTCAACCCTAAGTAGAAAAAGGGATTTATATTAATAACACTCTCAATAATATCGTAAATTCCTTTTTTTGAAGTAGTATAATTTGTACCTATTCTATAAACATGTACTCCGTTTACAACATCTTCTTTTATTGATTGAGTATCATTGGGACAAACAACTAAAACATTTCTACCATTTTTAACGAGTGCTTCAGCTTCTTTACGAACCCTTATATCCTTAGGATATGCCCCATCAACTACCATACAGATATAACTCATAACTTTCTACTTTTCGGCATAAACGGCATAGTATCTCGGTGTATATTTTCTTAAAATAGGTCGAAACCCTAATTGATCAATTGTACTAGTCCACTTTTCAGTATCCTTAATATTCCAACCTGATTTCTCTAACAGCCAATCAAATTGCCAATCTTCAAATTCGTGGTAATGCCGATCCCATTCATCGTTTTTCGACCGATACGCCTTTGCGAACCATAAATTAAGTGGAATGGTCGCTATCAATTTAGGTGCTTCTAAAGCCCTTAAAACATTAAAAGGTGCCACTAAGTGTTCAAAAATCTCAAATGCGGTAACCGCATCAACATTGTATTTTTTAACAATTTCAGGTAGTAAATCTAAATCTTCACCTGAGGTATTAAAAACAGTATAACCATGTTGTTCCATTATTTCACTAAACGAATTTCTTACACCCAAATCTAATATTGTAGCTGGTGCTGGGAGAACCTTTTGTAAAAATTCAATAGTATGATTAAATCTTCTTTGTAGTGTTTTATTTTGCATTTTTCTCTTTCTTTTTTTCAATAAAAAACCAACCTATTGGAATCAAAATCAAAAAGGCATATGAAATTAACGTAATTGTATTTCCCTTCTTAATAACTATTGGTTCAAACTTAAAAACTATTTGATGTTCGCCTTTCGGAATAACCAATGCCTTCAAAACATAATTCGCTCTCAATACAGGAGCTTCCACACCGTCTATGGTTGCTTTCCATCCATCTTTATAATACATATCAGAAAATACAGCTAACTGATTTGAGATTGCTTTAGTGCTATAAATTAATTCATTTGCTTTATAACTTGTTAAGGTAATGGTAGCCGTGGTATCTTTTTTAAACGTTAAATCAGCTAAGTTGTCTTTAAAGTCCTCTGAAATTACCGCCATTTGCTTTGTATTCAAGCTGTCTAAGGCTTTTATCTCTTGATTTGCTGTAGTTACAATTTTAACTGCATCTACAAACCAAGCGTTGCCATTGGCTTCATTATTTAACTGCATATTTGCTTTCCCATCATTGTCTGGAAAAATAATATACTTGGTATTTAACATGTTCAATACCTCAAAATTATTTTTTACAATTTGATATTCAAACAGCTCCTGATACCTTCGTGGTTTTGCGGCATGGTACCCTCCAATAGAATTGTGAAAATATGAAGTACTACCGTCATTTAATGGGTCAACCATAAAATTAGCGACTCGGTAATAAGCAGTATCTTTTACAATTTCTTTATCGATAGCCGTTGCCTGAAACGGAGCTTCCTGTTGTTTTTTAGCCACAAAACTATCTGCGTTTACATACCTTCTATCAACAGATACTAGATCAAATAGAATTAGTAAGCCAAAGGCAAGTATTACTGCATTTTTTTTGATTTTATTCTTTAGAAACGCCCATAGTAAACTGGCAGATAACACTACTAGAATTAAAGATCGTAAACTATCCTTAAAAAAAATCGATTTTCTATCAGCTATAATCGCGTCTGAAAACCCGGGAATTTGTTGGTCCAAACCAGCATCTCTAAAACTTTCAAAACTAAATAAACTAGTACCAAAAAGTGTAAATAATAGAGCTAAGCCGCCAATTCCATACAACGCATATTTTAAAAATTTCAATTTCTCATCCTTGTTATTTTTGTCGTTCAAAAACTGATTCAAGGTAATAATTGCCAATAATGGCACCACTAATTCGGCAATCACCTGTATCGAAGAAACTGCTCGAAACTTATTATAGAGTGGCACATAGTCAATAAAAAAGTTAGTCAACACAGAGAAATGCCTCCCCCAACTCAATAAAATTGAAAAAACAAATGCTGCTACTATCCATTTTTTTAATTTTCCTTTCACTAAAAATATTCCCAATACAAATAAAAACAGCAATACTGCTCCTATATATGCTGGTGCTTCAACAATAATTTGCTCTCCCCAATAGGTTGGAACGTTTTCTGAGAAATCCTTCGCTTGCGTTCTCCCTATTTTACCTTTTAGAAAGTTATATGTTTCAGAATCTATCCCCAAATGCTCTCTACTCCCACCGCCATAAAACCTTGAAATAAAAATGTTAAACGTCTCAGAAACACCATAGCTATATTGCGTAATATACTCTTTAGATAAACCTGAAGAAACTTCGTCTTTAGGGGTTCCATCGGGGTTAATTGTCAGCTCACTTTGGCTACGTGTGCTAGTGCTAGCATACTCCTTTGTTGCGAGTAAACTAGTTGCATTGACACCAACAGCCAAAATCACTGCTGTCGATAAAATCAGTACACTTTTTATAAAATGGGGAAGCTCCTTTTCTTTTACAGCATCTATTAAATAAACAACTCCCAGTATAAGTACAGTAAATAGCAAATAATAGGTCATTTGCGGATGACTGGCACTGATTTCAAAAGCCATTGCCAGTGCTGTTAATACAAAACCTGTTAGGTAATTCTTCCTGAAAACAGCAATAATTCCGGCTAACACCATTGGCATATAGGCAATTGCATGTGCTTTTGCATTGTGTCCTGGAATAAAAATGATGATTAAATAAGTTGAAAACCCAAAAGCCAGCGCACCTACAATAGCCAGCTTCCATTCAATTTTCAATACACTTAGTAAAATAAAAAAGCTTAAAAAGTATAAAAACAAATAGTCAGCTGGTCTGGGTAGAAAACGCAACAATCCATCAATTTTCTTAATATAATTATTAGGGTAATAAGTACTTATTTGATAAGACGGGAGCCCTCCAAAAGCTCTATTTGTCCAATAGGGCTCTTCATTATTTTCAGCTCTATATTCTACTATTTCTTTTGAAATCCCCTTAAATTGTGCAATATCACTTTGATACAATTGTTTTCCCTCTAACACCGGAGAAAAAAAGGTAAGAGAAACAATAATAAAAGTTACAATTGCAATTACAAACGGGAATACTTTCTTACTAATTTCAGTCATTATAAATACGATTACTTTTTATTCAACATCCTCATAGTCAACATACTCACCAACAGAATCATTACTTTTCTTATTTGGTCTTGGTGCTTTATCTATAATTGTTTCACCAACTTTAGTCTGTTGTTGATCTGATTGTTGTTGTCTTTGTTGTTGTTGAAATTTCTTCTCTACTTTACCCATAAAATTTTTCAAAATTAACGGGAAAGCAAATCGCATAATAATCTTAAATCCGTAATAGATTGCTAAAATTATCAGTATTGTTCTTAAAAAGTTCACGAAACCAGCCTCTTGCATAAAATTAAAATATTAACCCAAAAGTAACAATTTGCAAGCAACTAAAGCGTTTGATATACATAAAATCTTTAATTTGTATATTCGAAATCTATTTATGAAGAATTTTTTATTGTTTTTACTTTTCGTTGGTATATATCATACCACAAATGCCCAATACACCGAGCTCATCAACTCAAGACGCCCTGGCTTTTCTGACAGCCCCTTTAGTGTGGGTACTGATGTGCTACAATTTGAAACTGGTCTCTTCTATAATAACGTTAAAAATGACGGTGATAACATTACGTCATTAGGCACAGATATCATGGTGCGTTATGGTAAGTTTTTAGAAAAATTAGAATTCAACTTAAATTTAAGTGCTCAATATGATAAGGTAAAATATGCAGATATTGCCATTTCAGACAGCTCTCGTGTTGGATTGAGCCAGTTAACAATTGGGGCAAAATATCTGGTCTATATGCCGAAATATTTAGATCGATCAAAAGAGATTAGAAGTTGGAAAGCAAAAACTAAATTCGATTGGAAACGTCTCATTCCCTCTGTAGCTGTTTATGCAGGTGCGAATGTTCCAATTACAAAAAACTATGTTGGCGGCTATAAGGATCAGTTTATTGAAGATGAATTCAGTCCAAGACTTGCTATCTATACGCAAAACAACTTTACTGATCGTTTCGTTTTTTTAATTAACTTAATATCCGATAAGATGTTTACGGATGAGCGTGAAAACTCGTACATCCTTACAGGCACCTATACCTTAAATAATAAATTATCTTTGTTCGGAGAACATCAAGGTTTCTTTAAAAAAGAAATTCCGAATGATTATCAATTTGGAGTTGGAGCTGCCTATCTATTGGCTAAAGACAAACAGGTAGATTTATCTATTAGGACCATTAGTGATAGAGACGGATCCACTTTTTTAGTTGGCGCAGGGTTTGCATGGAGAATTGACAAACACAATGATAAATTTAATCTAATAGGGTCTGACGGCAAAGTAGTTGATGACGATAAGAAAGGGTTCTTTTCAAGGATTTTTAGCAAAAAAAATAAGAATGATAAACTGCGTAAAGTAAAAGATGTTAAAGCTAAAAAGAGAAAAATCAAAAAAGACAAGCCTAAGAAAAAATCGAAGGCACAAAAACGAAGAGAAAAAGAGGCTTTGAAAAAGTTAAAGGAAGAGCGTAAAAATGAAAAGAAAAAGGCCAAAGATTATAACAAAAACTATGAACCCCCTAAAAATTAGTTTATTAAATGATAACGATTAAGGAAATTTCTTCTAAAAAAGAACTCAAACAATTTGTAAAATTTCCATTTAGCCTTTATAAAAACAATCCCTATTGGGTACCGCCAATTATCAATGACGAATTATCCGTCTTTGACAAAAAGAAAAACCCTGCTTTTGAAACTGCTGATGCCCGTTTCTTTCTAGCATATATAGATAATATCATTGTTGGAAGGATTGCTGCTATTATAAACCATACAGAAATTAACCTGCAAAATGTTAAAAAAATGCGTTTTGGATGGTTTGACTTTATTGATGATTTAAATGTCAGTGAAGCACTACTTAAAAAAGTTGAAGAAATTGGGGCACAGAATCACTTAGAATATATGGAAGGCCCTGTTGGTTTTTCTAATCTTGATAAAGTTGGGGTGCTAACAGAAGGTTTCGACTATTTAGGAACGATGATTACTTGGTACAATCATCCATATTATAAAGATCATTTTGAGAAGCTTGGATTTTCGAAAGAAAAAGAATACTTAGAATGGCGCTTCCCTTTTGAAAATGTAAAACCCGAATTTTTTGAAAAGGCACAATCTCTTGTAAAACGAAGATATCAGCTAAAATCTGTCAATTTCACCTCTACAAAACAAATTATGCCTTATGTAGATAAGATGTTTGATTTATTTAATGCCAGTTACGCAAAACTATCTTCTTTTGTACCCATCACAGATAAACAAAAAACATACTTTAAAAAGAAATACATTGGCTTTATAAATCCTGAATTTATTACGTATGTTGCCGATAAGGATGATAATTTAGTAGGGTTTGCCATCGTGATGCCTTCTTTTTCTGAAGCCTTACAAAAATCAAATGGCACGCTTTTTCCTTTTGGAGCTTACCACTTATTAAAAGCAAAAAAGAACCCAAAGGATGTTATTTTCTATTTAATTGGAATCCACCCTGACTACCAAAATAAAGGGGTACATGCCATTATTTTTAATGACTACTATAATGCCTTTACCAAAATGGGCGTTCAAAACTGTATTCGAACCCCTGAATTGTCTGATAATATTGCAATTCAACAAATATGGAAGCACTTTGACCCTAAAATTTGCAAAAAAAGAAGAACTTATCGTAAAAATTTATAATGCAACTTTTCTATAACTCATTGATTACTGCTGCTGATAAACAATTTGCTTTTGATAAAATTGAAAGTAAGCATATTATTAGAGTGCTTCGTAAAAAGGCAGGTGATACCCTATTTATAACCAATGGTAAAGGCCTTTTTTTTACGGCCGAAATTAATATTGCTAGCGATAAAAATTGTGTTGTTACACTAATTTTGGCTGAAGAAAAACCAAAGCCATGGCCTTATTATCTACACATTGCTATTGCTCCTACCAAAAATAATGATCGCTTTGAGTGGTTTTTAGAAAAGGCAACTGAAATTGGAATCGATGAAATAACACCAATAATATGTGCTCGATCTGAAAGAAAAGTTGTTAAATTAGAACGTTTTCAAAAAATTATTGAGTCAGCGGCAAAACAATCGTTAAAATATCATTTCCCAAAATTAAATTCACCCGTTTCTTTTGATCATTTTGTAAATAGTCAAGTCGCCGGACAATTATTTATTGCACATTGTGAGGAATTGGAAAGAAAATCCTTACAATCGCAATTAAAGCCATCTGAAAAAACATGTGTTCTGATAGGTCCCGAAGGCGATTTCAGCATTCAAGAAATTGAAAAAGCACTCGCAAATAACTTTGCCCCAGTGCTTCTAGGAGCAAGTAGATTGCGAACAGAAACTGCCGGCGTAGTAGCCACACATACTGTGGCACTAATGAATACTTAAGCATAAAAAAACGCTACCAAATTGGTAGCGTTTTTAGTTATTTTATTAGTATGAATTAAAGTGCTGCTGCTTTATTAGCAGTCAATACAACTGATAACTCAATATTATCATGTATCACTTTGTCTTTTAAGTCTTCAAAAAATTTACCTGATTTAAATTTGATATCCCATTCTGTTCTATCAATTGTAAAAGGCTCACTTGTTAAAGTAACAACATCACCATTTACAACAACGGTTGCAGGAAATTCAATATTCTTTTTAATTCCTTTAACTGTTAAATTTCCTTTTACCATTGTTTTACCCTCTTTTTCGTCAACACTAGTAATAGCAAAAACACTAAAAGGATTTTCCGCTACATTAAAAAAGTCCGCACTTTTTAAATGATTTACCAATTTGGTGTTGTACTCTTCACTTTCAAGATCCAAATTTACTATGGTGTTCATGTCAATAATAAAATTACCTCCACTCAAATTACCATCTTCAAAAGCTAAATATCCTTCTGATATGTTGATTGTACCATTATGTTCTCCTGCAGGCTTCGAACCTTTCCAAGTAACACTACTGTTTTCAGTATCCGCATTATACTTAGCAGCACTATCTGCAATTTGAGCAACTTCTTCTGCCGTTTTTGCTTCAGTTTCATTGTTTGCTTTCTTACAAGCAATAACTGATAATCCTAAAAAGAATACTACAGCTACTTTTAAAAATTGATTTTTCATATTTATTGTTATTTAGTTTATTTAAAATAATAAGCGGCAAATCTAAAAAGAAAAACTCAAGCGAATCTAAAGATTAAGAAATTTAAATTTTTACCCTCATATAATAATTTTATCTTTGAGACTTATGAATAAATATAAATGTAGTGCATAAACTAATTTTCATTTTACTTTTTACTTTATCAATTAACGCTCAACAAATTGCTGTATTAAAATATGGAGGTGGCGGTGATTGGTATGCAAATCCAACTGCCCTAAAAAATCTTGCTGAATTTTGTAATACCACTATTAAAACAACCATCAATACGCAGCCAGAAACGGTTGTAGTGAGTAGTATTGAATTATTCAATTATCCCATTGTATTTATGACGGGGCATGGAAATGTCTTTTTTTCTGAAAGCGACAGTGAAAACTTAAGAGATTATTTAATTTCTGGTGGATTTTTACAAATTTCCGATAATTACGGAATGGATAGTTATATTCGTAGAGAAATGAAAAAGGTTTTTCCTGAATTAGAATTCCAAGAAATACCTTATGACCACCCAATTTATCATCAAACGAATACATTTGATAAGTTGCCAAAAATACATGAGCACGATGGAAAACCAGCACAAGGATTTGGACTGTTTTATGAAGGAAGATTGGTTTGTTTTTATGATTACGAAAGTGATTTAAGCGACGGATGGGAAGATCAAGAAGTGCACAATGACACTCAAGAAGCGAGAACAAAAGCGCTAAAAATGGGTGCAAATATTATTGAATATGTTTTTAAATATTAACACCAACCAAGTACTCGATACCATAAAAATCAACTTTAATGACAATGAACTTTGGGCAGTTAATGTTATTTTGGCATTAATTATGTTTGGCGTGGCTTTAGGTATTAAAGTTGAAGATTTCAAACGTTTACTCAATAGTCCGAAGATTGTACTTACAGGTATTATTTCACAGTTTATACTGTTTCCATTTATCACCTATTTATTAGTAAACATCATTAACCCCTATCCTAGTATTGCTTTAGGAATGATTATGGTTGCAGCTTGCCCTGGAGGTAATATTTCAAATTTCGCAACCCATTTAGCAGGAGGCAATACCGCCCTATCTGTAAGTCTCACCGCATTTGCCACTTTAGTTGCAATTATAATGACGCCACTTAATTTGGCTTTTTGGGGAAGCCTATACGAACCCACTGCTAAAATACTACGAGCTGTAGAATTAGATCCTTTCGTACTCATTAAATTGGTAAGTCTTATTTTAGGCATTCCACTCATTATAGGCATGCTGGTACGCCATTACAAACCTGCAATAGCAATCAAGCTTTCGAAAATATTACGCCCGCTATCTATCTTTATCTTATTAATCTTTATCGCAGGAGCCTTTTATGGTAACTGGAAAATCTTTATCAACTATGTGCACTATGTATTGATTGTGGTTATTACACTTAATATAGCTGGTTATGTCTCAGGATTTTATTTTTCTAAACTAATGGGGCTATCCTACCAAAATCAAAAAACACTGTCGATAGAAACGGGTATTCAAAATTCTGGTCTCGGGTTATTGTTGTGTTTTGCTTTTTTTGAAGGACTTGGAGGTATGGCATTATGTCTGGCCTTTTGGAGCGTTTGGGATATCGCTTCTGGTTTGGGATTGGGCTATTTTTGGTCTCGAAAAACTACAAAAGCCGTCGCCTAAGTTTGAAACGTATTTGGTATCATATTGTAAAACTTTATATAAAAACAGGACTATTTTTTTTCTATAAAAAAATTGAGGTACGTGGCACGGAACATATTCCCGTCAAAGGTGCAGTACTTTTTGTATCCAATCATAAAAATGCCCTAATTGATCCATTACTAATAGCCACTACCAACAAAAGAAACATCCATTTTTTAACACGTGCAAGCGCATTCAAAATTGGAATTGTAAAATGGATTCTTTCAACGGTAAATATGCTACCCATCTACAGACTTAGAGATGGTAAAGAAACCTTAGCTAAAAACGAGGTTATATTTAATAAATGTTATAAGATATTAGGTAAACAACAATCACTCCTTATATTTCCAGAAGGCACCCACGACATTAGACGATTGGTTCGCCCATTAAGCAAAGGCTTTACTAGAATTACCTTTGGTGCATTAGCACACACCCCAGGCCTCGCTTTAAATATTATTCCAGTGGGATTGAACTATACAAAAGCTGAAATTTTTGGTGAACGTGTTTCAATTATTTATGGAAAAGCCATTGCCGTTAACCCCTTTTACAATCCGGAAAACTTAAATGCTTCGGCATTAGCGCTCAAAGAGGAAGTAAGCTCAAAAATGAAAGAATTAACCACTCATGTAGATGATCAAGCTAATTATGATAGCATTATTCAAAAGTTAGGTGCTATTGATTATTTAAATCCGGATGCTGTTAATGAAAGGATTAAAAATTTACCACAATCACACAGTGACTCAATAGCCACTAAGCCACCTTCATTCCTCTGGCGCTTGCTAAACATATTGGTAATCGTAAACAGCCTCTTCCCTTGGTTTATTTGGAAAGCTATTCAGCCAAAAATTAAAGAAATTGAATTTATTGCCACTACAAAATTCGCGATTGGAATTACTGGATTCCCTTTATTCTATTCGTTGCAGGCATTGGTGGTTCATTCCTTTTTTGGAATGTGGATCGCATTAATTTATTTTGTTTTGAGTATTATTTCAGTATTGGCCCTGGTAAAGATGAAGAATTAGTAAATTCTTTAATAAAGGAATAAAGAGAACAATACTAGTTGCTGTGTTATGATTTGGTTACTATAGGAGTTGCTCATTTAATAGCACTAAAATAACCAAATCATACTAACAGCATACCATGATAAATGGTATTGGAAGTATTAATTTAAGCTTGTTAAAAAAACGTTGCAATAAAGAACTTTTCAATTCTATCCCAATTTTTAAATATGAAAAGGAAGAATAAAAATGATATTATAATTACGTATAATCTTTGTTTTTTATTTTTTTTTATAGATTTTAACATGTCTAAAAAATTAACTATTAGTTATAACTTAATCGCTCAATACTTCATTAACTGCAAATTCATTTATTGCAGCATTAAGATTTCCTAAGGTTCCTTGACTCATAAATGCCAGTCTAATAAATTGACCTATTCTAAATGATAAAGGCGCTCCTCCACAAATGTATTTTAACTCATTTGTGTTTAATTCTATTAATTCTAAATTTTTCATTTTTATTGTTTTAAATTATTTTTTATAAGGTTCACCAAAAATACCAGCTTCAAAATTATCCCAATCGTTAATGATTACTGTTCCAACAGCAATGGCTAAACCAATTAATATGTCGTCTAAACCAACTATTCCTCCATCGGTTTCTCTAATTTCCTTAGCATTCAATATTTGAACACCATAATTTTCTAAGTTTTTCATAAAATTATAAATTATTATTAAACATTTATTTTTGTATTGTAAAAATTTCGTTTTCCAATTATGAGATTGCCATGGCAAACAATTAACTTCGCAAAGACGCTTTATTTTACAGATACTATCAAAACAGTGTTACTTCTAACATACTACGTCTAGTATTTTCGTTTTGATAGTACCAAAGTAGTTATGTCAACTGACAGAACCTGTCAGTATGAAGTTATCAAGTAAGTATTTTAGAAATTATATTGCTATGATAGGCTCATAACAATCAAAATTTCACTTAAAAAGTGTGAATTATAATAAAATATATAGTAGTAGGATAATCAATTATACACGTTTAAGCCATTTGCTAATCACACGGACCAGATTATTTAGCGTAACTCAATAACGAAGTTTGTTTTAGGTATTTACTAAATAGGCATAAATTCGGGAAAGTATCCAACGAAAGCGCCCCATACTAACTTATTTTACCACTTCTTTTTTACGTCTTTTTTGGAAGATTTTAAATAACTCGTCTAATACAATATAACCTATTAATCCATATAATAAGGGTCTTCTATACGGAAATTCTATGTGTAAAATAGACATCACTGCAACAACTATGGTCGCTATATTAATAAAATATTTAAAATAGATCATACGCTAAATTTAATCAATTATAGCCTCTTGTACTAAACGCTGTACTAACGTACGAATATTTTTTTCAACGAGTTTTGTATTGTCTGAATTCGGATATACCCGATTCGACAAAAACACATATACCAATTCTGTTTTTGGGTCAGCCCAAGCATAAGTTCCGGTATAACCACTATGTCCAAAACTTTCAGGAGACACACATCCACAAGTAGCTTTCACCTCTTCATCTAACTGTGGTTTATCAAACCCCAAACCTCTTCGCACATCCTTATCTTCATAATATCTCTTATTAAACGTTTCAACAGTCTCACTTCGTAAAAAACGCTTACCACCATAATACCCCTTTTGCAAGTACATTTGCATCATTTTAGCAACATCATTGGCATTTGAAAACAATCCCGCATTTCCACTCACTCCTCCTAGCATAGCCGCTCCTTGGTCATGAACATAACCATGAAGTAGTTGTCTTCTGAAATTTGCATCCACTTCCGTTGGAACAATTCTGTTGTTAGAAAATTTTTCCAAGGGTTTATAAGTTAAACTAGTTGCACCCAAAGGATTGTAAAAATTAACATCATCAAATACATTCAAAGGCATCTTATATGTTTTTTCTATATAATCTTTAAAGAGATAAAAAATCAATCCACTGTACTTATAACCCGGTTTTTCTCGCAACGGTGAATCTGCAATCATTTTATAAATAGTATCCATATAACTTGTTTTCAAATACAAATTTCTAGCTACTTGAATATTATAATCTCTTGATTTTCTAACATGGTAAAACTCTTTAGATGGCTTTTTGGTAATACTATCAAACGTAAATAAATAATAAGGAATCCATGCTTGAAAACCTCCATAATGCGCCAGCGCTTCCTTTACGGTAATACTGTCTTTATCGGATCCTTTTAGCACTGGCATTAAATCTCCGATTGGAGTGTCTAAGGTAAATTTTTTGTCCTCATAGGCTTTCATAATTGCTGGTAAGCCTCCAAGAATCTTAGTAACCGATGCTAAATCATACAAATCTGTATTTTTAACTGGATGTGACTTTTCTGCCGAATGATAACCAAAGCTTTTATGGTATACCACTTGACCTTTTTTGGCTACTAAAAGTTGTAAACCCGGTGCCATTTTTTGCTTAATAATAACATTAGCAACGGAATCAAGTTTCCCTAGTTTAGCACTACTCATGCCCACATTTTCTGGCATTCCATAAGTAAGTCTACTCAAATTTGTTGATGTTAAACCATCACCTGCAGTAAAACTATCATTGATTGACACTGGTAATTTTCCCTTTGCTTTAAAAGCTCCAAAAATGAGTTGTGCAGAAGCATCTTGAGCAATTGTACTATTTTGATAAGAAACTAAAACACTTTCAATATTCGTAAATGATTTAATATCTAACAAGCTATATGGGCTCGCAAAAACATCAAGTATAACACGTTTTGTTCTTGCAATTTCCTGCAACCAAACCAATTCTTGGTCTTTAAATTTAAAATTCTTCCAAGGACTTTCATTTGATTTATGGAAACCAATAACCACCATATTATAGGGCTCTAGCTTCTCCATAACCTGGTCTAATGTTTTTTCATCAATCACATCCACATCGGCATAATCCTTAAGTCGATTCACAAACGTTTCGTTATCGTCATCTCCCAATTTAACATAAGCAATCGTGTTCAATGTTAAGTCATTGATAGGAAAGGTCTTCTTTTCATTTTTGAGTAATGTCAATGAATTCTTCACCAATTCCTCGTGTAACGCTTTATTTTCTGCGGTATTTAAATCACGACTTATACTTTCTTCCTTCAGCGGTTTAAACACCCGTAGTCCGGCCCAATATTTCGCTTTTAAAATTTTCTTTACCGATTCATTTAATCGAGCTTCGGTAATGACACTATCTTTTATCGCTTGTTGAATTTTGGCAAATGATTCTGGAATATCATGAGGCATTAATAAAACATCATTACCCGCTTTAAGAACTTCTAAATTGATCTCAGAGGCACTCGAAAAATTGGCGGCTCCTTTCATATTTAAGGCATCGGTAAAAATCAACCCTTCAAAACCCATTTTCTCTTTTAACAGATTGGTTACTATATCTTTAGACAAAGATGATGGTAAACTCGAATTTGGCTCTAAGGCTGGAACGCTCAAGTGAGCTACCATAACACTTGCTAAACCCGTTTCAAACAATTTCTTATATGGATATAACTCAATAGAATCTAAACGCTCTTTGGTAAAGGGGATTGTTGGCAATGCTAAATGGGAATCAACATCGGTATCGCCATGCCCTGGAAAGTGTTTGGCATTTGCCAAAACATTTTCACTTTGAATCCCTTTCGTAAATGCAATGGCTTTTTGAGCTACATTTTTTGGATCTTCCCCAAATGAACGGTTTCCAATAATCGGATTTTTAGGATTGATATTGACATCAACAACGGGTGCGAAATTAACATGGATGCCAATGCGCTTTGCATGTTGACCTAATTTTTTACCAAATGCTTCAATCAATTTATCATCTTGAATAGCTCCTAAGGTCATGTTCCAAGGAAATCGATAGGTATTGTCTAATCGCATATCCAAGCCCCATTCACCGTCAATGGCTATGAGCAGAGGGATTTTAGAATTTGTCTGAAAATGATTGGTCATTTTCACTTGCTTCTCTGGTGTTCCTTGAAAGAATACCAGACCTCCAATACCATACTCGCTAATTAAACTGTCAATTTCTGCAGTGTGCTTTGCATCTTTATTTGAATAGGCAGGAATCATAAAAAGCTGACCTATTTTTTGATCAATTGACATTGATTTCATCACACTATCCACCCAAATTTTCTGACCACGACTGTCCTTTTTTATCAAAGGATCTACATTTTGCGCTTGCAGTGCCCCTGCAAAAAAGAGTAGTAGTACAACTGTTATGAAACTTTGGATATCCCGAGGAGTCAAAAATGACAGTCGGTTTAATGGAGATGTTTTAATAAGTTCTTCTTCGTAGTAAGGTCTATTCTTTTTACTCATTTAGTTCAAAAATTTAGCATGCCAACTTTTGCTCGCTTCTACTTCCCAAACCGTATTTAAATCGGCCTTAGAAGTAATCATATTGTTAAAAACCACTGTGGTTGGTTTTATTTTATTTAACTGTACATATTCTTTAAATTGCTTTAAAGACACCGTATTTATAGTATTACCATCTTTAAAGGTGATATTCATTTTATTTAACAAATCAACTTCAAATTGTTTTTGCAACTGCTGAATGATATGTACAGAAGCATCAATAGAGCAACCTGAAACATCATTAAAATTTTCATCAACACCTAAGACAATGAACTGCTTATACTTGATTTCAAATGAAGCTTTTAAGTTTTCACCATGTCGCTGCCAATTCGCTACGAAACTTTTTAACTGTGATGTAATTTCATCAAGTTCTATATCGGTAAATTTCCGATCCGCTTGGTAGACCCAAACTCTAGATGTATCTGGCAATAACTTAAAATCTACAAACATTTCTAACCTAATTTATTATTAAAACTACGTAATTTAATAGCCGTTAATACCTTTTTTGTATACAACGGAAAATCGGCTTTCTGTATCCAAGAATAATACCCTTTGTCTTGTTCTAAGACCTCTACTACTTTTTTACCTCTGTATTTCCCAAAAGTAAACACTTCCTCGTCATCGTCATCAAAGGTTATAAAGCCCGCAAAATCTGCTCTTTTTTTATGTGATGAAAATTCACTCAACCATTTGATATTATTATCTAAATCTTCGTACTTATCTAACTGCGATTTCAATATTTCATAAGTCGCATTGGTATCTGCTTCTGCCGAATGGGCATCTTCTAATATTTTATCACAATAAAATTGATACGCGGCTCCTAAAGTTCGTTGCTCTTTTTTATGGAAGATAACCTGTACATCAACAGCCACTCTATTTTTCATATCGAAATCTACTTCGGCCCGAAGCATTTCTTCAGCCAATAGTGGAATATCAAAGCGATTGGAATTAAACCCAGCCAAATCACATCCTGCAATGAGCGTGCTCACTTCTTCTGCCAGCTCTTTAAACGTAGGTTCGTTAACTACTTTTTCATTTGTAATTCCGTGAATTGCAGACGATTCTTCTGGAATTTCCATTTCTGGATTCACCAACCACGTTTTGCTTTCTTTAGTACCATTAGGCTGTATTTTTAAGATTGAAATTTCAACAATTCTGTCTTTAGCGATATTTACTCCTGTTGTTTCTAGATCAAAAAATACGATGGGCTTTGTAAGCTCTAATTCCATTAAATTTATTTTAAGAATCAAAGATACAATTTGTAGTGGTTAAATTTTAGGATTTGGATTTAGATTTTTTGTTAAAGTTTAACAATATGAAGTTTAACTATTTTGTTATGTTTGTATTTAAAATCACACAAAACAAAGTGCTACAATTTATTGAAAATGAAGATTAAATTTATCGTTACTTTAATTATTCTTTTAAGCTTTAACTGTTACTCTCAAATTATTTTTGAAAAAGGATACTACATCAACAATTCCAATGAAAAGATAAACTGTTTAATTAAAAATGTTGATTGGGAAAATAACCCAAAAAAAATTCAATACAAATTATCTGAAAATGACACGCAAAGTGAATTTTATATTGATGACGTTAAAGAATTTGGAATTAATGAATTTGTAAAATACCAACGATTTACGGTACAAATTGATCGATCAAATCAAACCTCGAATCAATTAAGCACCATCAAAAATCCCAAATTCGAAAAAGAGGAGCTATTTTTAAAGGTATTGGTTGAGGGAAAAGCTACTTTATTCAGCTATAACGAAGTCAATTTTGTGAAATATTTCTTTACTAAAGAAAATTCAGACATTGAGCAACTTGTTTACAAAAGTTACAGTTCTACAGGGTTAGAAATCGGCACCAATGAATTATTTAAGCAACAATTATGGTTAGATTTAAGGTGTAAGAATAGCTCACAAGATGTCGTTAAAAAATTGAAATATCAAAAGAATGATTTGATCAATTACTTTTTAAGATATAATAAATGTAACGGTGCTGAGGTTATTAATTTTGAAGAAAAAAAACCAAAAAGAGATTTATTTAATTTGACTATAAGACCTGGTATTAATAGCTCTTCTTTATCCATAAAAAATCAATCTACAAATAATAAAATTAATTTTGACAGTGGATTAGCATTCAGGTTTGGTTTAGAAGCTGAATTCATAATGCCTATTAAAAAAAACAAGTGGTCTTTAATAATTGAACCCACATATCAATATGCGAATTTAGAAACGAAGGTAAGAATATACCCAAGTTCTGATGTGCTTTTCAATACACAAAAGGTAGAGTTAAAATACAACTCTATTGAAATACCAATTGGTATACGACATTCGATTTTTTTAAATAACAACTCTAAGCTTTTTTTAAATACATCGTTCGTTTTAGATTTTGCTAGTAGAAGTTCAGAAGTTGATTTTGAATTTTCAACGGATTTGAAACTAAGAACCAAATACAATCTAGGATTTGGAGTTGGATATAAATCTAAAGAAAAATACAGTTTAGAATTGAGATACTTAACTAGTCGGGATGTTTTAGGTGACTATGTATTTTGGGCTTCGAACTACAACACATTGTCTCTACTAGTTGGATACACCTTAATGTAAATCTTAAAATCCAGCTGTAAATAGCTACGGTTATTGTATTAATTTAGCCTAAATAGGTTAAAAATGTGCTTAAAAATCTTGGTTTACATCCCAAGCTTCAAGTGTTTCTTTTAATGATTTGATAAACATTCCGCCCAGAGCACCATTGACCACGCGATGGTCGTAAGAGTGTGATACAAACATTTTATGACGAATCCCAATAAAATCACCTTCAGCTGTTTCAATAACCGCAGGCACTTTTCGCACCGCCCCTAAGGCTAAAATAGCCACTTGAGGTTGGTTTATAATCGGTGTACCCATTACACTGCCAAAACTTCCAACATTGGTTACTGTATAAGTACCACCCTGAATGTCATCTGGTTTTAATTGATTTGTTCTTGCCTTATTGGCTAAATCATTTACCTGCTTGGTCATCCCTACCAAATTTAGCTGATCTGCATTTTTTATCACAGGTACAATTAAATTACCATCGGCCAAGGCCGCAGCCATCCCTAAATTGATGTTTTTACGTTTAATAATGGTATCACCATCAACAGCGATATTGATTAAAGGAAACTTCTTTATTGTAGAAGCCACCGCCTGCATAAATATTGGGGTATAGGTTATTTTTTCTTCTTCTCTTTTATAAAATGAATCTTTTACTTTCTCTCTCCATTTTACAATATTGGTGACATCAATTTCTATAAACGATTGCACATGCGCTGATGTTTGAACCGACGCAACCATATGATGTGCAATTAATTTGCCCATTCTAGTCATTTCAATAACTTCATCACCTCCATTTACAGAAACTGGTGCAGCAGTCTTCTGTTTAACCGTGGTATCTTTCTGAATCGCCGGTTCAACAGTTTTTGTTTGTGTTGTTTTAGGAGCACCACTTCGCTGTTCAATATAAGCCAACATATCATTTTTAGTGACTCTCTCGTCTTTACCGGTTCCAACAATTGCCTCCAATTCATCCATAGAAATCCCTTCCTGCTTGGCCATATTTTTCACCAATGGTGAATAAAATTTTCCAGAAGGCGAATTGGTAATTGCTACACTATTATTTTCTAATACGGCTGCAGCTACTTTAACTTCTTCATGCACCGGTTGCGTTTCAGGCTCCTCCTCAACTATAGTTTCTTCAGCTGCTGTTTCAATACTCGTCCCGTTTGAACTCGTTTCTATAATGGCTAAGGTTTGACCCACTTCTACAACACTATCAACATCAAATAGCTTTTCTACTAACACTCCTTCAACCTCACTAGGCACTTCAGAATCCACTTTGTCTGTTGCAATTTCTACAATTGCTTCGTCTAACTCAATCGTATCACCCACCTCTTTTAACCAAGACGTTATGGTTGCCTCTGCAACACTTTCACCCATTTTAGGTAATTTCAGTTCGAATTTAGCCATTTCTATCTATTTGTTTTTAACGCACACAAAGTTATAAAATATTAAGTTGTAAAATTATATAAATAGTATTTTTAATACACTGCGAAATTACACTATTCTTAAAATAATATGAAATATTAAAATTATTCTGATTTTTTCTCATTAAACTGCTATTTAAACTAGTAATATCGTAAAAATAAGTCCTTATAAATTATAATTTTTATGAAATTACGGGGTTATTTTTAACCCTTTTAGCTCGTATTTCACTTTATACTCTTTAAAGAACAGCATTGTTTTTGACTTAAAAACTATCTCATTAATCAGTATATTAGCTGGATCAACCTCAATCAAACCTAATGAAAAAATACAAACTATGCTTCCTTATTGGTATTACATCCTTGTGGAGTCTCAACGCACGAAAATCAGCTACTAAAAAATGGGATATTTCAAATCCTGAAGGAACCTGGAACTTTAAGGAGCACAAAGTTTTACTATGCCCGGCTTTGGTTGTATTCTAGGGCATGAATAGTAATTGTTATATGTAGTTTATGGCCTTTAAAAAATTAAAATATTGGTTTGATACTGAATTAGCCGAGTTATTAGCACAAAAAATAAGTGTTCACAATCCTGATTTTAACTCAATTGCTTTTGTAAATGCCATTGATAAAGGGGTTGTGAATTTAGAGTTGAAAGATCGCATAGCGCTCTTCGCTGATGAACTTCATTATGCGATTAAAAGTGACTATCAAGATACCGTTGCATTATTTCTTAAAATATTGGGACCCGAAAACGAAGAAGAAACGGGTATGTTCACCAATTATTATTGGATTATGCCCATTGCAAAATATGTAGAGAAATACGGCTTAGAAAATTTTGATTGCTCCATGGAAGCTATTCAAGAAATCACCAAAAGAAATACAGGCGAATATACCATACGGCCATTTATAGAAAAGTATCAAAGCAGAACCTTACCCGTTTTACTAGAATGGTCAAAACACCAAAATAACCATGTCAGGCGCCTATCAAGTGAAGGGGTACGGCCCAGATTGCCTTGGGCAACAAAATTACAACAGTTCATAGACGATCCTAAACCCATAGTGCCCATTCTAGAAAATTTAAAAGATGACACTTCTAAATATGTGCAAAAATCTGTTGCCAATTGTATAAATGACATCCTTAAAGACAATTTTCAAATCGGCAAAGCGCTCTTAGATCGTTGGTCTAAAAAACCTTCCAAAGAACGGAAATGGATTATCAAACATGCGTTGCGAAATTTTGTAAAACAACAAAATGAATGGGCAATGACCCTTATCACAACAATGAACGAAACTACACTACCAAAACATAAGAAATGAAACATCCTAAAGTTAAGTATGTCTTCGGAATATTTTTTATTCGAATTACTTTTATCGCTACCGTTCAAGAAAAATAACAGAAATGAAAGCGTCAGAGAACTTCAGGTGATTGGTTCGTGAAAAATTTAATTTAAATACAGCTAAAATATGACAGATTTACCCCAACTCTATTTTAAAACGGATATTGAATGGCAGCTGTGGCTTGAGGAAAATCACAGTACATCTAATGGCGTCTATCTTATTTTTTATAAGGTAGATCATAGTAAACCAAGCATGCGCTGGGAGGAAGCGGTTAAAGTAGCCCTGTGTTTTGGCTGGATAGATTCTACCGTAAAAAGTTTAGGCGATGGTAAAAGAAGACAATACTTCACGCCCCGAAACCCTAAAAGCGTTTGGAGTGCCTTAAACAAAAAATACATTGTAGACCTTATCAAGTCTAATTTGATGCATGAACGCGGACTCAAAACCATTGAAATTGCAAAAGAAAATGGGTCATGGACGGCTTTAGATGCAGTAGAAAAAGGTATTATCCCAGAAGATTTGTCAGAGGCATTTGCTAAAAACAAAATAGCTTTCAATAATTATCAGAATTTTGCACCGAGTTATAAAAAAAGCTATTTATACTGGCTGCATCAAGCCAAGAGAGCCGCTACAAGGCAACAAAGGATTACCCAAATCATTGCCTTTTGTGAAAAAAATATCAAATCGAGATAGCTTATAATTTGTTTAAAACTTGGTATGTTAAAAGCCTATATTTCCACTTAATTTATTTTATATTTGTTTGATTCCTGTTTCCCCTACAAGAAATCAATAATTTAATTTTAACCAAATGGAAAAATTCATAAGAATAGCTTTCCTGTTACTTTGCACAATTTCTATTGCGGCACAGGGCAGAATAGTAGAAGCCGAATCGGCAGTTACTACAAATCACACCGTTACCGTAAATAATAAATCCATTCCTTATTCCGCTACAGCGGGAACACAACCTGTTTGGGATAAAGATGGTAAAGTCATTGCATCTTTATTTTATACCTACTACAAACGTTCTGATATAAAAAATGATGCCAGTAGACCCCTACTTATTTCATTTAATGGAGGGCCAGGCTCTGCTTCTGTTTGGATGCATGTTGCCTATACCGGGCCGCGCATACTAAAAATTGACAGCGAAGGGTATCCCATACAACCTTATGGTATAACCGAGAACGAGCACTCTATTATCGATGTGGCAGATATTTTATATGTAAACCCTGTTAATACTGGATATTCGAGAATGATTCAAGACAAAGACGGTAAATATCCTGACAAAAAGGAATTTTTTGGTATCAATGCTGATATTAAATATTTGGCTGAATGGGTAAATACTTTTGTTACTAGAAACAATAGATGGCGCTCTCCTAAATATTTAATTGGTGAAAGTTATGGTGGAACACGTGTTGCAGGCCTTGCTTTTGAACTACAAAACTCACAATGGATGTATCTCAACGGCGTCATTATGGTTTCTCCAGCCGATTATAAAGTAATTCGAGTTGGAGGCCCAGTTTCATCAGCGCTTAACCTTCCTTATTTTACAGCTGCCGCTTGGTATCAAAAAATGTTACCTCCAGCCTTGCAACAAAAAGATTTAACAGAAATTCTTCCAGAAGTTGAAAAATATACCATCGATGAAGTGATTCCTGCGCTGGCCAAAGGAGGATTTATTGAAACGGATAAAAAGAAGGAAGTTGCTAGTAAAATGGCCTATTATTCAGGTTTATCAGAAAAAGTAATTTTACAGCACAACTTAGATATACCAACTCAATTTTTTTGGAAAGAACTAAAACGCGAAAAGGGATTTACAATTGGTAGGTTGGATTCTCGCTATTTAGGAATTGACAAACAAGATAGCGGTTCTTCTCCTGACTATAACGCTGAATTAACTTCGTGGTTACATTCATTTACTCCTGCAATTAATTTTTACCTCAGTGAGCATTTAAATTACAAAACAGATGTAAAGTACAATATGTTTGGCCCTGTGCACCCTTGGGATAATAGCAATGACAATACGAGAGATAATTTACGTCAAGCCATTGCTCAAAACCCCTATCTTAATGTGTTATACCAAGCAGGTTATTATGACGGTGCAACTACTTATTTCAATACTAAATATTCTATGTGGCAATTAGACCCAAGCGGGAAATTAAAAGATAGACTATCGTTTAAAGGTTATAGAAGTGGACATATGATGTACCTTAGACAAGAAGATTTAGCTGCTGCAAATCAACACATTAGAGAGTTTATTCAAAAAAGCACACCAAAGAATGGTGCCGCTGCTAAATATTAAGATTTAAAAAATGAAAAAGACAGTTTTATTAATTTTTGTCTTATTTAGTATAGCCACTTTTGCGCAGAATGCTACCGAAGTCTATTTATTTGATTTAATCAAAAATGATAGTACGAATACCTATTCGTTAAAGAATCCTATCAACATATCGGATAATGTAGGGTTTTATGACAACCAACCCTCCTTTTTAAACGATGGGTCTGGTGTTTTGTTTGCCTCGACTAGAGACGGACAAACAGATGTAGCGCTTTACAATATAGCAGACGAAACAAAATCTTGGCTAACCAACACTTTAGCTAATGAATACTCACCGATTCAGACTCCTAATCGCAAGTTTTTTAGCGCCATAAAATTAGAAGATGATGAAACTCAATTGTTGTGGATTTACCCATTTAGCAGAAGAAAAGAGAAAGTACTCATTGAAAATTTAACCGTAGGATATCATGTTTGGATTGATAAAAGAATGGTTGTTTCTTTTGTACTCAATGACCCTCCCACCTTAGAAGTTTCCAATCTAAAATACAAAATAAAATATCCGATCGAAAAAAATATAGGTAGATCCATTCTTAAAATACCAACTACTTCGCTTATTAGTTTTATCAGTCAAGAACATGCAGATCTAGAAATTTACTCTATCAATCCGGTAAACAGTGAAAAGGAATATATTGCGGATGCCCTCGAAGGTTCACAAGACATGGCCTGGACTCCTGATAAAACCATTGTTATGGGAAAAGGGAATAAACTTTTTAAACTGAAACCAGGCGAAGATGAATCTTGGATTGAAATTGCCTCTTTAGAAGAATTTAAACTCGATGGAATTACACGCTTATCAATAAGTCCCTTAGGCACTAAAATAGCCATTGTTATTGACGAAGTAGTTGAAGAAGCTAGTGAATCAAATGAATAAAAAAACAATCGTATTTAGCTTACTTTTAATTGGGTGTATTACCATTTCATGCAATAGCACAAAAGTGTTTAAAGAAAAATGGACGAAAAAGGAAGCTCCAGCTATGTTTAAAGCACGGTTTGAAACAACCCAGGGTAATTTTGATATTGTAGCGCAACGCGAATGGTCTCCAAAGGGAGTCGATCGATTGTATCAACTCATTACAAATGATTTTTACACCAACATAGCCTTGTATCGGGTTGTGCCTGATTTTGTAGCTCAATTTGGTATCCACAATGATTCTGTTGTGAATACATCATGGCGTGCTCACAAAGTGCCAGACGAACCTGTAGTAGCGAAAAATTTGGAAGGAACCATTGCTTTTGCTAGAGGCGGAAAAGAAACTCGTACCACGCAACTTTTTATTAATTTAAAAAACAACTCACCAAGACTAGACACACTCTTTAATAATGGTGTTACGGGTTTTCCTGTAGTGGCCAAAGTAACGAATGGTATGGACGTTGTAAAAAAATTCTACGACGTCTACGGAGGAGCCCCTGGTCAAAAACAAGGCTTGATTCACAAAGGAGGCAATAATTATTTAAAACAAAACTTTCCTAAATTAGATTATATAACAAAAGCTTATCTAATTAAGTAATCAGGCAATCATTTCATCTGTTTATTTTTTTTGAGGCTACAATAAATAAAGTATATTTAGTAATTGTAACTTCGCTTTTACTATGATTGAATTTATTTTAAACAACGAGACCATCCAAACTACAGAGAATGCTGGAATGACCTTGTTAGATTTTATTCGCGAAAAGCGTGCTTTAAAAGGAACAAAAATTGGGTGTCGCGAAGGTGATTGCGGTGCTTGTACTGTACTTGTAGGCACTCTTAATACAACCAACAAAGCGGTATATCAAACGATAACCTCTTGTATTTCTCCATTAGGAAATGCACATGGAAAACACATTGTAACTGTTGAAGGCACCAACTTAACTGATCAATTAACGGCTGCTCAAAAAGCCATGAGTGATAACTATGCCACACAATGTGGTTTTTGCACACCTGGCTTTGTGGTATCTCTAACAGGCCTGGCACTTAGCGATAGGATACACACCTACGAAAATTCACGAGATGCTATTGGTGGAAATATTTGCCGATGCACTGGCTATAAATCTATTGAAAGGGCGACTCTGTCAATCACAAAAACATTGGCTAAAAAAGATGTTTCAAACTCAATAGGTTGGCTAATTGACCATGCTTTTATACCCAGTTACTTTTCTGAAATCCCAAAGAAGCTAACACAAATTCACTCAAAAAATAAACACGCCTCAGGAACGGACCTTGTAGCCGGTGGTACAGATTTATATGTAAAACATGCCGATGAACTCTCAGAAAAAGAAATTCATTTAGTAGCGTCAGACTCCAATAACAATAGTATTTCATTTTATAAAAATAGTTGCGTAATGAGCGGTAGCACTACGGTTACCGATATTATGAACAACAATGCCCTTTCTGCTTATTTTCCTGACTTAAAACAGCAGCTCAAATTAGTGTCTTCGGAACCCATTAGGAATATGGCAACCTTGGCAGGAAATTTTGTGAATGCCTCACCTATTGGTGATATGACAGTATTTTTTTTAGCTTTAAATAGTAAAATAACAATAAAAAACAGTCGCGATAAATTAAGAACTATCTCCTTAAAAGATTTTTTTAAATCATATAAAGAATACGATTTAAAAAAGGAGGAAATTATTACCAATATCACCTTTGATATGCCCGATTCTTCATGTCATTTTAACTTTGAAAAAGTTTCTAAACGCACACATCTTGACATTGCCAGTGTCAACTCAGCTATACATCTAAAAGTAACAAATGGTGTTATTGAAGCGGCGGCAATAGCTGTTGGCGGAGTAGCACCTATTCCTAAATTTTTGCATACTACAGCGGCTTTTTTAGTGGGTAAATCGCTGACAATTGAAACAGTTCAAGAAGCCAATACCATCATGCAAGCTGAAATAGCTCCCATAAGTGATGTAAGAGGCTCTAGTGATTACAAACGATTACTCGCGAGACAATTACTATTTGCACACTTTATAAAGTGCTGGCCGAAAACATTCAATCTAAACACCTTACTAACATGAAAAACGCCATACAAAATATAGATTCCAATGGTCATGTTAGAGGAGAATCACTTTTTTTAGACGATATCAATATCCGTCAAGGAACCCTCCATGGATTGGTTTTTGATTCACCAAAAGCACACGGAAAAATAGTGAACGTTGACTATAGTGCAGCGGAAAGCGTAGCTGGTGTCATCCGGATTTTTACCCATAGCGATATCCCCGGTGAAAATCAAATCGGCGGTATCATACCAGATGAACCTCTATTTGCGGATAGTGAAGTTCATTTCATGGGGCAACCCATTGCTTTTATTGTAGCTGAATCTGAAGCTATTGCAAAAAAAGCACGTGCCTTAATAAAAATAACCCTTGACGAATTACCTGTAATTACAGGAGCAAAAGAGGCTTTTAAAAAGGGAAATCTGATCAATAAGCCCAGAACCTTTGCATTGGGTAATACCACTGAAGCATTTAAAAATTGCGACTATGTCTTTGAAGGAGACGTTTTTACCAACGGACAAGAACATTTGTATTTAGAAACACAAGGTGCCTATGCCGTCCCCATGGAAAATGGCACTATAAAAGTCACCTCTTCTACACAAGGACCAACAGCTGTTCAAAAAACAACAGCGAAGGTACTCGGAATTGGCATGCACAAAATTGAAGTCGACGTCATTCGATTGGGCGGTGGTTTTGGCGGTAAAGAAGATCAAGCTACTCCTTGGGCAGTAATGACGGCCTTGGCAGCTCACCTACTTAAAAAGCCTGTAAAGTATATTTTAAATCGCCACGACGATTTGCGAATGACAGGAAAACGTCATCCTTATGAAAGTGATTTTAAAATTGGTTTATCAAAAGAGCTGAAAATTATTGCTTTTGAAGCCGATTTTTATCAGAATGCCGGCGCTGCTGCCGACCTTTCTCCCGCGGTAGCCGAAAGAACCTTATTTCATGCCACCAATAGTTATTTTGTGAAAAATGTAAAAACAAGTGTTTTTAGCTGCAAAACCAACTTACCTCCAAACACCGCCTTTAGAGGTTTTGGCGGACCACAAGGCATGTTTGTTATTGAAGCGGCCATCGCAAAAGCGGCTAATGAAATTGGTGTATCGGCTAAAGAAATTCAAGAAACGAATTTATTAGAAGAAAATGACGAGCTCTCTTATGGGCAAATCATGCAGCAAGTAGAAGCTAAAAGCTCATGGCATACAGCACTAACAACTTTTAATTATACGGCCCATAAAAAAGAAATTGACTCTTTTAATGACAAAAACAAGGCAGCTAAAAAAGGATTGGCACTGATGCCCATTTGTTTTGGAATTTCGTTTACAAATACACCTATGAATAATGCCAGAGCATTGGTACATGTCTACCAAGACGGAACTGTTGGTGTGAGTACTGGAGCTGTTGAAATGGGTCAAGGGGTCAATACCAAAATGTTACAAATAGCAGCCCAAACATTCGGTATACCATATAGCGATGTGAAATTAGAAACGACCAATACCACACGTGTTGCCAATACGTCACCAAGTGCGGCTAGTTCTACTGCCGACCTTAACGGAAAAGCCCTATTAAAAGCCTGTACTTCCATCTCCGAACGTCTTAAAGCCGTTGCTGCGAATGAGCTTAAATCTACAGTAAGTGCAATTGAATTTAAAGATGCGTGGGTTTATGATAACAATCATAAAACAAAACTTTCGTGGAAAGCTTTGGTGGCCATAGCCATGTTAGAAAGAGTAGCGCTTTCAGAAAAAGCACATTATGCAACACCTGAAATCCATTTTGATAAATCAACAGAAAAAGGACATCCATTCGCATACCATGTCTATGGCACCGCCATCATCACAACGACGGTGGATTGCCTAAGAGGAACCTATGAAATTGACAGTATTAAAATAATACATGATTATGGCAAAAGTATGAGTGAAGGTATTGATCTTGGTCAGGTTGAAGGTGCATTGGCTCAAGGAATTGGCTGGATGACTATGGAAGAAATAGCCTATGATAAAAATGGTAAACTACTAGCAAATGCCTTGTCAACTTATAAGGTGCCCGACTTATTTTCTACGGCTGAAGATATTGAAGTAATTGCTTTAGAAACCGACGGTAATGAAATGGCAATATTAAAATCAAAGGCAGTTGGTGAACCACCCTTAATGTATGGTATTGGGGCCTATTTCGCCATTCAAAATGCCATGAAAGCATTCAACGCCAACTATACATTGAATTTTGATGCTCCAATGACTCCTGAAAAAGTGCTTATGGGTTTATATCAAAAAAAGGACTAAGAAAATGCTCATGTTTTTTAAAAGTATAATTTACGAATGGTACCTCTAGTAGTCTGGGGAGAATAAAAACATTCCGCAGGTAAATTATCCAAAAAGCTATAGAGCGTATTTAGCATCTAGACCCACGGAATGGGAATTAAATGCACTAAGTAAACGCACTATATTTAAAAAAATTATACTTCGTTTAAATAAAGATTTATTGTACGACTATTAAAAAAAAATTAAGGATTGAAACTAACTTATAATCAGAGAGATATCATTACTGCCATACTTGTTTACAGTATCGGAGATAGTATTGCAACATTGATACTCGGAGAGTTTTTATTAACCCGATTGTTGGGAATTGCTTTTATAGGTGCTACTTTCTACGCTTTTGAAATCCCAAATTATTTTAAATGGATCGAATCAAAAACAATTCATAAGACAGGAATTAAAAAATCGCTACAAAAAACCCTATTGGCATTACTCTATTTTAATCCGCTTTGGGTTTTTAGACATCTGGTATTTATCAAACTTTTTTCTTATCAATTTGATTTCTCTTTTAAAAACATGCTACTAATTTCTATATATTCGTTTTTAGTCAATATTCCTATATCCATTTTTGGTAATTTTATTATCCAGAATAAAATTAAATTAAATAACCGCTTTTTAGCAAGTGCCATTTTCTCAGCATTAATGGCAATTTACTATGCATTTAGCGAAACTCTTTTTTCATTATGAATCACTGGCAATTTATACACTCAAAAATAACAGCAGGAAAAACCGTTTATTTACTAACGGTCATCCAACATAAAGGCAGCTCTCCTGGTCGTCAAGGTTTTAAAATGGTGGTTGCCACCGATGAAATTTTTGGCTCTATCGGAGGTGGTGTCATGGAATTTAATTTGGTAGAGCAGTGTAAAAAACTTTTGCAACAAGGTGCTTGCAAGCCGTTTATTAAACATCAAATACACAAAGGTAAAATTGTAGATGGTTCTGGTATGATATGCTCTGGTGAACAAACAGTTATTTTTTATCCACTTGACAAATCCAATAGCCCTTTTATTAATACTATCCTCAATACGTTACAAGAAAACAGTAATGGCTTACTTTCAATCAAACCTAATTCAATCGAATTTTATCCAGAAAAACAACAAGAGACTAGATATCATTATACGCATATGAGTGAATCTAACTGGAGTTATCAAGAACAACTAAACCAAAAAGATATCTTGTACATTGTGGGCGGTGGTCATGTTGGATTGGCAACTACCAAACTATTTAGTACGTTGGGTTTTTATACGGTTGTATTCGATAATAGATCCCAGCTAAACACTTTTGAAGCAAATAGCTATGCTGATAAAAAACATATTGTTGATTATACTGCTATTGCTAATTATATCCCTGAAAATACGTCAACCTACGTAGCCATCATGACCAATAAATATACAGATGATAAAATTGTATTGAGTCAATTGATAGCTAAAAAGTACCGCTTTATTGGTGTATTGGGTAGTGTTGCTAAATTGGAACTGATGTTTGAAGTTCTGCAAAAAGAGGGAGTGACAACAGACCAACTAGCAAATGTACATGCGCCTATTGGCATTAAAATACACAGTCAAACACCCGAAGAAATAGCCGTGAGTATTGCAGCACAAATCATTGCCATTAAGAATAAAAAATAACTTAAAAATGATACATTATGAAATTAGGAGCATTTTCTGTGAGTCTTAATGTTAAAGACATCCATAAGTCAAAAGAATTTTATGAAACCTTAGGGTTTACTGTATTTGCAGGAGACCTTGAACGGAACTATCTAATTATGAAAAATGAAAGTTCATTAATCGGATTGTTTCAAGGAATGTTTGAAAACAATATTTTAACATTCAATCCTGGTTGGGATACCGATGCGCATCCTGTTGATCCTTATGACGATGTTCGCGCGATTCAAAAAATTTTAAAATCAAAAGGGATTGCTCTAGAAAGTGAGGCTGATACGACTACAAAGGGTCCAGCAAATTTCGTTGTTAAAGATCCTGATGGAAATATTATTTTGATTGATCAACACGTCTAATTGTTCAGGCATCCATTCGATAAAATTAATTGATACACGCTAGTCTGCACACAGCAGTAAGTGATACCAACTAAAATTAGAATCTCTTTAAAAGACAAGCACGAGTCCCGAAATGCATAAAAGTATCATTAATGCTTTTTTAAAGATATTTTCATTAATTTTAATAAAAGTTCGCTTCCCCAAAAATTGAGCAAAAAGAAAAACAGGGAATACAAACAGTGCCATTTTTAGGTGGTTAGAATTTAATATTCCGCTTAAAGCTAAGGCGGGAATCCGTGTAATGGTTACAAGCCCCATTACCCCAATCATGGTGGCTCTAAATACTTTAATATTTTTAACAGAATTTTCAACACACATAACATAAAGCGGACCTCCTGTAGAAAAAACACCAGAAAAGAATCCACCTAAAACTCCAAAGCTAAAAATACCACCCTTATTTAGGTCAATTTTCCTTTTTCCAATAAAAACATAAGCTACATAAAGTAAAATAAATACCCCAAGTCCCTTTTTCAAAAGTAAAGGTTTAGAGAACGTAAGAACCAAAACACCTAAAGTAACACCTACTATGGATGCTAAGGCCAGTTTTAAAATTATTTGTTTATCTATATTTTTCCATTCTTTTGTAATTAAAAAAACACTTGAAAACAAATAGAAAATTGAAATATAGGAAATTGCATCTGGTAGTTCCATAGCAAAAAGCAAAATAGGTAACGCTATTAATGACCCCGCAAATCCTATTACAGTTTGTACATAAAATCCTACAAATATACCAATGGTGAGAATTAATAAAAAATCTAAATGCATGCTAAAAGTGAGTTTATAATTTACCTTAAAATTAACGACACTTCAATTAATAGCAAAATTGATTTAAATGCAAATATGTCATTTTACCAAATAAAAAGTGTATTTTTGAATAATAAACATCGAATCAATGATAGATAGCATAGATACCAAAATAATCGAATTATTAAAGAAGAATTCTCGGAGTTCATTTGCTGAAATTGGAAGACAAATACCACTTTCTCCATCCTCGGTGCGTGAACGCGTTCAGAAGCTTGAAGATTTGGAAGTAATAAAGTCTTATAGTGTTCAACTGAACCAAGCATTGCTTGGAAATGGCTTGGAGGTATTTATTATGTTGAAGATATTTGATGGAAAGCTAAAATATATTATATCAGAAATTAATACGTTTCCGGAAGTACAAGAAGTTTATAGAATAACGGGACCATACAATATTCATATGCGCGTAGTACTTCGTAATCAATTACACCTTCAACAGTTTATAGACAAGCTGATTAAATATGGTAACCCAACTACGCACTTAATACTTTCTCAACTTAACCAATAATAGGTTGATGTTTTATGGCGAATCTCAAAGGAAATAACCGATATCTTAAGTTTTTTTGGCCGCAATTAAAATAATAAATGATTAACACAGTTTAATTAACTATCAAAACAGAACAATGAAATACCTAAAAATTACAAGTTTATTTTGTTTCCTTTTTTTTGTCTCTTGTGCAGAACTACAACAGGTAGCCAACAAACTACCGCAAGGTACTATTAGCAATGCAGATATTGCTTCTGGCTTAAGACAGGCCTTAGATATTGGTATTGAAAAACAAGTGCGTAAATTGACAGAAGAAGATGGTTTCTATAAGAATGAACTAGTGAAAATTTTATTACCACAAGAATTGCAAAAAGTAGATAAAACCCTGCGCGACATTGGATTGAGTAACTTGGCTGATGAAGGTCTAAAAGTACTTAATAGAGCTGCAGAAGATGCCGTAAAAGAAGCCACTCCAATTTTTGTAGATGCCGTAAAAAAAATAACCTTTAACGATGCCAAAAACATCTTATTAGGTTCAGAAAATGCCGCTACCAACTATTTGCAAACGGCTACATCAACCTCATTATATGAAAAATTCAATCCGGTAATTAAGAATTCATTTTCAAAAGTAGGCGCCGATCAAATCTGGGAAAACTTAATCACCAAATACAACAACATTCCTTTTATAGCAAAGGTAAATCCTGATTTAACCGATTACGTAACTACTCAAGCCTTAAATGGAGTTTATAGTATGATCGCCATAGAGGAAAAAGAAATACGTACGAAAGTTTCTTCAAGAACAAACGCATTGTTACAACGTGTATTTGCGTTACAAGATTAAGATTTTCTACCTCCTAAATATCCTATCGCTAAAGCAACTATGCCAAAGGCTATAGTGGTATAAGCATTGGTATTGTCTTGTTCTTCTACTTTTAAAATTCCGATATCAAGTGCGACTTCTGGCTGTACGAGTGTATAAACACCATAAGCTACCAATACAAGCCCAACTAACATCAAGATCATTTTTATTGATTTATTCATCTGTTATAAATTATTTAATGTACCCTTCAAGTTACGAATAATTATTCAATCACACTATCAATCAAAATTTCTAAAATTTCAATGGCAGCTTTGGCAATTTTAGTTCCAGGACCAAAAACACCCACTACACCGGCATCAAATAAATATTGATAATCTTGTGGCGGTATAACACCACCTGCAATTACCATAATATCTTCACGACCATAGGCATTAAGTTCTGCTAGTACTTGCGGTACTAAGGTTTTGTGACCCGCTGCCAATGAAGAGACACCTAGTATGTGCACATCATTTTCAACCGCCTGCTTTGCTGCTTCTTTTGGTGTTTGAAATAACGGACCAATATCAACGTCAAATCCTAAATCGGCAAAACTAGTCGCTACTACCTTTGCTCCTCTATCATGCCCATCTTGCCCCATCTTAGCCACCATAATTCGCGGACGACGCCCTTCAAGCTCCGCAAATTTATCTGCTAACTCAATCGCTTTTTTAAAGGTTTCGTCTTCTTTAATTTCTCTACTATACACGCCTGTAATCGAATTTATAGTTGCTTTATAACGTCCAAAAACAGCTTCTAACGTATCTGAAATTTCACCTAACGTAGCTCTATTTCGTGCTGCTTGTACAGCCAAATCTAATAAATTTCCATCACCTGATTGAGCACATTGTTCTAATTTTGACAATGAATCTTGTACGGCATCACTATTTCTTTCAGCTTTTAACGTTGTTAATCTTCTAATTTGTGATTTTCGAACAGCATCATTATCAACTTCCAAAATGTGTAACGGGTCTTCTTCCTTTAATTGGTATTTATTGACACCAACAATTACATCCTGCCCGCTATCTATACGTGCTTGCTTTTTCGCTGCCGCTTCTTCAATGCGCATTTTCGGAATGCCTTGTTCAATAGCTTTTGTCATACCCCCCAGTTCTTCCACTTCTTGAATTAAATCCCATGCTTTTGTTGCAATAGTGTCTGTTAATTCCTCTACATAATAAGAACCTCCCCAAGGATCTACCGTTTTGGTGATTTTTGTTTCTTCTTGAATATATATTTGTGTATTTCTAGCAATCCGCGCTGAGAAATCTGTGGGTAACGCAATAGCTTCATCGAGTGCGTTAGTATGTAAACTCTGGGTTCCACCAAAAGCGGCCGCCATAGCCTCAATGGTGGTACGCGCTACATTATTAAATGGGTCTTGTGCTGTTAAACTCCAACCACTTGTTTGACAATGTGTACGCAGTGCCAATGATTTTTGACTCTTCGGATTAAATTGTTGTACAATTTTTGCCCAAAGCAATCTGCCCGCACGTAATTTTGCAATCTCTTGAAAATGCTGCATACCAATCGCCCAAAAGAACGATAAACGCGGTGCAAAACTATCAATATCCATACCCGCGGCAATTCCCGTTCGGATGTATTCCAGTCCGTCAGCCAACGTATACGCCAATTCAATTTCTGGGGTAGCACCAGCTTCTTGCATATGATAGCCCGAAATAGAAATAGAATTGAACTTGGGCATATTTTTACTAGAATATTTAAAAATATCAGCCACTATTTTCATTGAAGGAGTTGGCGGATAAATATAGGTATTACGCACCATAAACTCTTTTAAAATATCATTCTGAATGGTCCCTGATAATTGTTCAGGACTTACACCCTGCTCTTCTGCAGCTACGATATAAAATGCTAAAATCGGTAATACTGCCCCATTCATAGTCATGGAAACTGACATTTCACCAAGTGGAATCTGATCGAAAAGTATTTTCATATCTTCCACAGAATCAATAGCAACACCTGCTTTACCAACATCTCCCTGTACCCGTTCATGATCTGAATCATAACCACGATGCGTCGCTAAATCGAAGGCAACAGACAAACCTTTTTGACCCGCAGCTAAATTTCTACGATAAAATGCATTACTCTCTTCGGCCGTGGAAAACCCAGCATACTGGCGAATCGTCCAGGGGCGACGTACATACATAGTTGAATAAGGTCCACGTAAATTTGGTGCAATACCAGCAACGAAGTTTTCGTGCGGATAGCTTTTAGCCTTTGGTTTTTCGCTTCTGGCTTCAATTTTTATATGTTGAATGTTTTTTCTTGTCATTGCTATTTTTCTTCCTTCAACCTTTTTTGCTCTAACTCCTCAGCTAAACGCCTTGCTATAATTGGTTTTATAACCGTTTTCCTTGTTTGAGTTCTTACAAAGGGATACAGCTCTAAATCCGCTTTTATCTTGTCATTTTTATTGGGATGCTTATTGGCACCTAGCAATACCGTTTCACCAGCGTCAAATTGCTTTTGCTCCTTCTGAGCACTCTCTTCAATTTTGCGCTGTATGGTACCTCCCAGTAATTGTTTTAAAAAGCCACCAGACTTTTCAATTTCTTTAAACAATTCCAATGCTTTTTCAGCAATTTGCTCTGTCAATTCTTCAATATAGTAAGATCCATTTGCTGCTTGAGAAGCTTCTTTAAAATAGCTTTCTTCTTGTAAAATCAATAATTGATTTCGAGCGATACGCTCTCCGAATTCATTCTTTTTATGATAGATAGCATCATAAGAACTATTGGATATGGTATTGGCTCCTCCTAACATAGCGCTCATGCATTCTGTTGTAGTACGCAACATGTTCACATTATAATCATAGATTGATTTGTTACGCAAACTCGGTTGCACAAAAATATGAGGTTCAATTTTTATCGCGTATTCCTCGCAGAGTATTTTCCATAAATATCTAAACGCACGCAGTTTAGCAATTTCAAAAAAGTAATTGCTTCCAACTGCAAAATTAAATTGATAAGACCTTTCGACTGCGCTCAAGGTGACACTTGTACTCTTAAAATGATTTAAATATTCGTTTCCATGAGCTAAGGCATAGGCTACTTGCTGCACACAATTGGCTCCTGCATTTTGATATAAATTAGCATCTACAGATACTACATTTATATTTTGAGGGGTGTTTTTTAGAATATTCTCTAGAATAACATGATCTTTTTTACTGTCAAAAAACCAATTACCTGTTTTTGCAAGATGACCTATAAAATCAATATTTAGAAATAACTTGAGTCCTGTTGACTTTTCAATTAAACTGGATACAAAATGTTCAGATAGAAAATTTAATTTGAAATGGATTTCAATAGATTCTTCGCTAACGCTCAGAATGACAAGTCCTTTCAACAACATATCTATTTCAAACGGTTCATTAGCTTCAAATTGAATCGCAGTAGCACCCCGTCTCAACGCATCTTTAGCTAAATAATTGGCTGTTGTTTCATCGAAAATAAAAATAGATTGACAAGTACTTATTTCACTCTTCACTTGAGGAATATCCAAGGCTTCAAAATCATCTTTATGATAAAAAGGCTTTACCTTAATGCCTTCATTAGATTCCCAAACGAGGGTTTCATTGTAGTCTGCTCCTTTTAAATCGAATTGAATTTTTTGTTTCCATTGTTTTGCCGATACTTCAGAAAATTCATCAAATAAAAATGCATCCATAGTCTCTACTTTTTCAAGGTATCAAATTCAATAATATAAATATCCTCATTCTTTTTTTTCATTCGATATTCTTCACGCGCAAAACGCTCCAATGAATCAGGGTTTTCTAAATTTTTAATGATTTTTCTATCGTGGTCTATTTCTTTATTAAAATAGTCATTCGATTTATTTAACTTGTTAATTTCATTATTCAATTCATTGTGGTTGATGAATGAATTTTCATCAAAAAAAGTCATCCATACCAAAAAAATAATAGCAATTAAAACATATCTATTGCTTAAAAATTTGACAATCGGTTCATTTCTGAATTGTTTAAATGTCATGACGACCTTTATAATTTTTCGTTAATTATTGTTCTAACAATATCAATAGCCACAGTGTTGTGCTTATTGTTCGGGATAATAATATCAGCATATTCCTTCATCGGCTCTATAAACTGCTCATGCATTGGTTTTAGAGTTTCTTGGTAACGTTGTAACACTTCATCCATATCTCTTCCTCTATCTTGAATATCTCTACGTAACCGTCTTATTAGGCGCTCATCAGAGTCGGCGTGAACAAAAACCTTAATATCTAATAAGTCGCGTACTTTTCGCTTTGAAAAAATTAAAATTCCCTCCACAATAATTACTTTGCTCGGGTGTGTCTTGATAATGTCTTTTGTTCTATTATGTGCTGCAAAAGAATAGACAGGTTGATCTATAATTTTCCCTTGTCTTAGTTCTCCCAGATGCTTTACCAATAGTTTAAAATCAATCGCTCTTGGATGATCAAAATTTATTTTGGTACGTTGATCATAGGACAAATCATCTGTAGCTTTGTAGTAGGAATCTTGCGAAATTACAGTTACCTCTTCATCTGGCAATTCATTAATAATTTGATTTACTACGGTGGTTTTTCCACTTCCTGTACCTCCCGCAATTCCTATAATGAGCATGAATATTAAATTTGATTATTTTGACAAAAATAAGGAAATGTAACAGAAGTTTACTGTTCTATTTTTGAAACTTCTTCTGTAGTTATCATCTTGCTATTTGAATTCCCCCAAGTATTGGTAATATAATTCATCACATCAGCAATTTCGTCGTCAGACAATCCCAATGGAGCCATAGTACTATTGTAAGTAACTCCATTCACAACGATTTCTCCTTGCTGTCCAAATTTAATCGCCTTTATACTGGCATTTCGGTTATTCAAAAGAAAATCTGAATTCGCTAAGGGCGGAAATACTTTTTCCACACCTTTACCTGTAGTCATATGGCAATTCACACAAAAATCAGTATAAATTGCTGCTCCTCGCTGTATACTTTCGTTACGCTTAATAGCTAAATTTTCTTGAGCTGATATTGAAACCACACTTAAAACAACCATCAATACACTAAAAACAAACTTTTTCATTCGTTATTTTTTTGGTACAATTTTAATAATTCCAAGATTCTCTATTCCCACATAAATAAACCCATCCGGACCCTGTCTCACACTTCTAACACGACCTCTATTTTCAATCATCTTTTCTCTTTTTACCACAACATTGTCTTTTAGAATTAAACGTTCTAAATACTGAAATTTCAAAGATCCTGCCAACACATTTCCTTTCCAGTCGGGATACAAATCTGAGCTCACAATTTCCAATCCACTAGGCGCGATTGAAGGCACCCAATAAAATAGTGGCTGCTCCATTCCTTCCTTGGCAGTTATATCTGTAAATGGAGTGCCATTGTAATTAATTCCATAACTTATTACAGGCCAACCGTAATTTTTACCCGCTTTAATACTATTGAGTTCATCTCCTCCTTGTGGTCCATGTTCATGTGTCCAGATCTCTCCAGTTTCAGGGTGTTTTATCATTCCTTGTGGGTTTCTATGCCCATAACTGTAAATTGCTTTCTTTGCATTGGGTGTGTTCACAAAAGGGTTGTCATCTGGAATACGCCCATCATCATGGATTCTATAAATTTTTCCACAGTCTTTGGTAATATCTTGTGGGTTTTCATCTCTACTTCCTCGATCTCCTATTGAAAAATAAAAGTAGCCATCGTTATCAAATGCCAATCGCGACCCAAAGTGTTGTCCTTTTTTAGAATTAGGACCTGCTTTATAGAGCACCTCACTCTCCGCAAGTTTCATGTCTACTAGTTTTGCTCTCATAATAGTAGTATTTCCACCATCTCCCTCGCCTTCTTCTGAAGCATATGAAATATAAATCCATCCATTTTCAGCGAAATTAGGATGCGCCTTAACGTCAAGCAAACCTCCTTGACCACGCACATATATCTCTGGCAATCCTTCCACAAGTGTTTTTACGCCATCTTTAAAATGTATTAATGATCCCGCTTTTTCAGTAATTAACATACTACCGTCTGGCAAAAAAGTCATTCCCCATGGGATATTTAAATCGGTAACAACCACTTCAGTGGTGTAATTAATTTGTGCAGGACTTTCAGCTTCTACTGATGAATTATTTTGCTGTGCGCAAGCAGAAAATGATAATAGAATTAATACGATAATTGGTGCTAGATATCTCATTGTAAATTTTTGCATGAAAATACAAATAAAATTGAATGAAATCAAAAGAAAGATATATATTTGCACTCCAATTTTTTGGAGCTATTACTTCTATTCAATGCAGTATATGCTCTCAAAACTAACTTTTCATTGAGTAAAAGTGATTTTGAAAATTAGATAACCATTTCGGGGTGTAGCGTAGCCCGGTTATCGCGCCGCGTTTGGGACGCGGAGGTCGCAGGTTCGAATCCTGCCACCCCGACTAATTATAGTGTCAATCTATATCAAAAACCTGTTAATCGTATGATTTTCAGGTTTTTCTGCTTTTAAGAATATCATAATAATTGATATGATTTGATTAAAAACGTCAACAAATCGGATAACAAATTAAAATTCCGAAAAGTGTTGACCAGATTTATAGCCAACGGTATGTTACTCAATAAATAAATGTATCTTTATAAGTGATTTGACTTTCGTCTGATAACAACGAATTATTGTTAATTAAAAGACGAAATAATGAAAACATCTTCCACTTTCAGTATTTTGTTCTGGGCAGACTTCTCCAGGGCAAAAAATGACCAAGCATCAATTTACGCAAGAATTACGGTAAATGGCAAACGAGCTACCATCAGTTTAAAACGAAAAGTTTTAGTTGCTGATTGGGATGTCCATAAAAATAGAGCTCGGGGAACAAACCAAAAATCGAGAATCTTGAACAGTTATTTAGATGAAACTTACAATCATCTGTTTAAATGTTATCGTGATTTAATGAACGAGCATAAATTGATTACCGCACAGGTCGTTAAGGCTCGATACTTCGGTAATGACGAAAATAATCGCTCTATTATGGATATTATCAGTTACCATAATGAAGATATGGTAAACAAATTAAAGTGGGGAACACAAAAAAATTATTACACTACACAAAGTTATATCTCCAAATTTCTGTTGAAATTTTATAAGACCACAGACCTTTATTTACTAGAACTTGATTATCATTTTATCATAAAGTTTGAGAAATATCTCCGAGACTACATACCGGAAGACCATCAAAAGCCAATGGGCAACAATACCGTAATGAAGCATATTGAGCGCTTTAGAAAGATGATAAATTTATCCTTGAAATTGGGTTGGATTGTACGCGACCCATTTATCAATTTCAAGGCAAAATTCATTAAAAACGAAAGAGGCTTTTTAAGCCTCGAAGAGCTTCAAGAGATAGAAAACAAACAATTTACTATTCATAGACTGGAATTGGTAAAGGATTTATTTGTTTTCAGTTGCTATACCAGTTTAAGCTATATCGATGTCATCCATTTGACTGCGGATAATATAAGTATCGGAATCGATGGCGAACTTTGGATTTATTACAAACGGGAAAAAACGACAAAGCCCATAAGAATACCTTTGTTGCCAAAAGCACTACAAATTATTGGGAAATATAAGAGCAACCGTAAATCAATATCACAAGGAAGTATATTTCCTAAAATCTCAAATCAAAAACTAAACTCTTATCTAAAGGAAATTGCCGATGTCTGCGGTATTAAAAAGAACCTCACTTTCCACATTGCCCGACATACATTTGCTACAACGGTTACATTAAGTAATGGTATGCCCATTGAGACGGTTTCAAAACTATTGGGACACTCCCGAATATCTACAACCCAAATTTATGCAAAGGTCATAGAACGTAAAGTAAGTGATGATATGCAAAAATTAAGGGCCCAATTCAAAGAGATAGAAAAAGAACCAATCTCAAAAGTAGCATCACAAAATTCATAATATCCTAAACGAAAAGACAATGGAACTATCGATAATAAAAACCAAAATACATAATATTCAAGGCAATAGAGTAATCCTTGATTTTGACCTTGCCGAACTTTATGAAGTGGAAACCAGAGTGCTTAAGCAAGCCGTTAGGCGTAACCTCAAACGTTTTCCAGATGATTTTATGTTTCAGCTCTCAAAGGACGAGTGGAAAGAGGTTATCACAAATTGTGATAAGCTTCCAGAGAACATCAAATTTAGTCCGACTACTCCCTTTGCGTTTACTGAACAAGGCGTGGCAATGATTTCTAGCGTACTCAATAGCGACAAAGCCATCGATGTAAATATATCCATTATGCGCGCTTTTGTAGCTTTAAGACAGCATCTTACTGATTATAGTAATCTTAAAGAGCGGATTGCCCAGCTTGAAAAGGAAATGAACTTAAAATTTAAGGACATCCATCAAGCATTGAATTATTTGTTACAAAAGGACAAAGTGCAAATTGACCATCAGAACAGGGAACGGATTGGTTTTAAAACTGGAAATAAAAATGAATAAACATTGTTCTTTAACGCAGTTATTTTATAGGTTGCCTTTTTTATATTATTAAATTGTTTCATTACTAATAGTTATTGGTTTAAGTATTGTAAAGAAATATAATATAACAAAAACAGTCGTTATTCCCGTTATTAAAAATGTGGTTATAGAACCAAATTCAAACCAAATAAGTCCAGCTAAAGAACTTGCCAACATTGTGCAAATACTTTGAAGACCTGTGAATGTTCCGATTGCAGTTGCAGTGTTCTTTTTTTCAATGATATTTGTAATCCACGCTTTTGAAATTCCTTCGGTTGCTGAAGCATAAATTCCGTAAAGAAAAAACAGTCCAAAAAACAGATATAAATTAGTATTTATTGCCATTCCAAAATAAACAATTGAAAATAATACAAGTCCGATTATGAAAATTGTTTTTAATCCAATCTTGTCAGCAATGATACCAACAGGGAAAGCGAACAAAGCGTAAATAAGATTGTAAAAGATGTAAACGGCAATAACCATTGTGTCATCTAACCCAGATTGTTTTGCCTGAAGTAAAAGAAATATATCAGAACTATTGAATAGTGTAAATACAAGTAGTCCAATAACTAATTTTCTGTATTGTTTTGGACTTTCTTTCCAATATTTAAGGAATGAAAAAAAGGGCGTTTTTACTTTTTGTTTGATGTTTTTACTTTTGTCTTTTAAATAAAAGGAAGCCAAAACCGCCAGCAATCCGGGAATAAATGCTATAAAAAAAAGTGTTTTGTAGTCTTGTGGGAAATAATACAAATAAACCAAAGCAAACAAAGGGCCAAATACAGCTCCCAAAGTGTCCATAGAACGATGAAAGCCAAACACTTTTCCTTTTGTCTCTGAAGTCGCTTCGTCTGAAAGTATGGCGTCTCTTGCTCCGGTTCTGATTCCTTTTCCGAAACGGTCTATTGTCCGAGCAAAGAAAATCCAAAGCGGAAAAATGAATATTGCCATCATTGGTTTGGAAATGGCACTAAAAGCATAACCCAATTGCACAAACGGTACGCGTTTGCCTGATGCATCTGAAAGTTTACCAAAATATCCTTTACTTAATCCTGCTGTGGCTTCGGCAACTCCTTCAAGTATTCCTATAAGCACTATTGAAAAACCTATTGTCTTCAAGTAAATTGGCATTATTGGATAAAGCATTTCACTTGCCGTGTCGGTAAATAAACTTACTAACGACAATATCCAAATGGTACGAGTAATATATTTCAAAATGTAATGGGTTTATCTCTAAATTTGGTTTTGATGATATTCAAATCCGTTTTGGACAAATAAGATGGAAACCAGAACTCAATAACAAAGATAACTTAAGTTTTAAACTTAATCTATTTAACCAATTTTTTCGATAAAATCCAGTATTATCATCCCTAATCAATAAATCTTTGCTTCGGGAAACTTTGGTGGTTATTGTTAAAAACGATATTTTAATAAGTGGCTAATAAAACCTATTCGGAATCAAAAAGTTTTTCTTTTTGTATAGAGGGATATAGTTTAAATTTCATTAAAATAAATTTAACTAAAAAGGCATATATTATTCCTATAATAGCTGCCACAACAACATCAGACGGATAGTGGACCCCATTATAAATTCTGCTATAGCTTACTAAAACCGCCCAAAATAAAAGTGTCCATTTAAGCCAATTATATTTTTTAGGCAGCAGTATAATCAAAAAAGTAGCCAACCCAAAAGCATTTGCGGCATGGGAAGAAACAAAACCGTAATTTCCTCCAGGACCTGCATCACTTAAATGGATTAAATTTACCAAGGATGGTTCATGTGAAGGTCTCAAGCGTTTTACTGTGTTTTTTATTAAATGAGAAGCCGTTTGGTCACAAAGTGTAATTAATAGTCCAATTCCAATTAAAATACTGATACTTTTATTTTTATAAATCTTAAAAATTATCAATAGAAGACATATATAAAAAGGGATCCAAAATAATTTATCGCTGGTCCAGTACATAATAACATCAAAAAAATCATTATGCATTCCATTCAAGAAAAGAAATATTTCTACATCAATTGATTTTAATTTTTCCAACATTATTTAATTCAGAATTTTGTTGTTTTCCAACGTGTTAACTTATTGGAACAAATATACTTTTATTATCATAAAAATCAAATCGGAATAATCGCTTTAAAGCCTACTTTCCAAAACATTTTCCCTGCTTCCTTTCAGCTTCTTCAGCTCTAACATCAACTATTCATTATCCCCTAAAACAGAGTTTGGAAGTATGTAAATAACAAAGCAAACAACGATTTGGTTTCAAAACGGATAGTAAAGATTAGTAACTTTTCTTTGCTTATCAGAATAGACAATTTTTATGGATATATTACTTGTATTAATTTGGTTCAATATGAATTAGTATGTGTCCTAAATTCGTAAATGGTCTTTTAACTTATGAGCGATGTCGTGACCAGATTTTACCGAAATTTCACTATTCACAATAACGTGCAAATCCAAGTGGAATTTCATTCCGGATTTTCTAATAAAACATTTCTCTGTTCCTAAAACACCTTGAACTTCTGTTGATTTTTTTCTAATTTCAAGTATCAGTTCGTCATAAGGTTGTTCGTCCATAACTTCGCCTAAAGTCTCGTCTATTTTCTAACATAGAATATCATTTTTGCTATGAACCAACCAACCAACCAACCAACCAACCAACCAACCAATCACTTTAGCTTCATCTGCCGTAAAATATCAAACCACTTGAAACATCATATTCTCGTAGTTTATTAGTGCTTATGAATATTCCCTTTTAGCACAAAATAGTATAATAGGGTTGCGGCAATTACCACAAAGATTATTGCAAGAATCCCATAGATCTTATCTTTTTTTGTGATTTTGTTGTTCGATGATTTATTAACTTTCTTATTTCTTTTATTTCTCTGTTTTTGATACATCGTTTTTGATTATTTCTATTTCATCTTCTGTAATCGCACAGCGTTTAAAATTTCCCTTAAAACCACACCCACATCTACAAACACCGTTTCCCACATTATTGTTAATAATCCTAAAATCAAAAAAAATATTCCATTAAAAACAACTGAAATAAGAGGCAGAATTATTTTCTTTTAAACCAGCAAAACACAAAATTTTGATTTGTATTAAAAGGGGTTCTATGGTCAATTTTAATGCACCTGATTTTTTCAAAATGTATTTTGAATTGATTGGCCATTGTGGTTTCTGAATATTGTTTTATCTTTAAACCACTACATTTTTTTGGGCCATTTTCAGAAAAAGTACCAACAACTAAATTACCGTTCTTGTTTAGATACTCTTGAACAGTTTCTATATAGCTATTTATATCTTGTTCTTCTGTTAAGAAATGAAATGCTGCTCTATCGTGCCAAAAATCATAGTGTTCTGGTGGTAAAAAATCAGCAGCATCGGCTACAATCCATTTTACTTTCTTTGATTGGTCTTTTAAACGTTGTTTCGCTCTATCTAATGCAGCTTCAGATATATCTAACACTGTGATATCTTTGTAACCCAACTTTAATAAATTATCTACCAAAAAACTATCTCCACCACCAATATCGATGATTTTTGCAGATTTAGAAATATTAGATGCTTTAAAAAATGATAAAGATGTTTCTGGCACGACTTCATACCAACTCACTTCGTTTAAGGGTTTTGTTTTAAAAACGTTTTCCCAATGTTCTTTTCTCTTCATAGTTTTATGCTTTAGCTCCAATTTTTTATGCTTTAACTCCAAGTCATTCTTTGCAATCTGACAGCGTTTAGTATGGCTAATAAAGCCACTCCCACATCCGCAAATACAGCTTCCCACATTGTCGCCAGACCGCCTGCACCCAAAATAAGTACCACAGCTTTTACTCCAAAAGCAAGCGCAATATTTTGATATACAATACGTCTGGTTGAACGACCTATTTTAATAGCTCTTGCAATTTTGCTCGGTTGGTCTGTTTGAATAATGACATCTGCGGTCTCAATGGCGACATCGCTACCTAAACCACCCATTGCAATACCTACATCACTCGCTGCCAATACTGGTGCATCGTTGATACCGTCTCCAATAAAAGCTACTCTTCCGTCATTTTCGGACATCAGCTTTTCGACTTCGTTCAATTTATCTTCTGGAAGTAAACCGCCTTTTGCGGTATCAATGCCCATTTCTTTTGCGACTTGTTGTGTGATAGAATCCTTATCGCCCGAAAGCATTATGATTTTGGAAATTCCGGATTCTCTGATTTGTTTGATAGCATCGTGGGCATCATCCTTCAACTCGTCTGCAATGATTACATAGCCTGCAAATTTGCCTTCAATGGAAACCATTATGATAGATTCTACAATGTCTTCGGTTTCAGATGGAACTTCGATATTGTTTGAAGTCATCAAGGGTTTATTTCCAACCAATACGGTTTTGCCGTTTACTGTTCCTTTTAAGCCTTTTCCTGCAACTTCAGTTACTTCGGAAGCTTGAAAATATTTGCCATCGGCTTTATATTCAAAAATGGCCTTGGCAATGGGATGAGTGGATTGTTCTTCCATCGCCATCAGGTATCTCATCATTTCGGCTTCGCTCAATGACCCATCACTTAAAACAATATTTTTTATCTTAAAGACCCCTTTAGTTACGGTTCCTGTTTTATCCATAACTACGATATTTACCTTCGTCATTTCATCCAAGTAAGACGCGCCTTTAAAAAGAATCCCATTTTTTGAAGCTGCTCCCAAACCACCAAAATAGCCCAGCGGAATTGAGATTACCAAAGCACACGGACAGGAAATAACCAAGAAAATTAAGGCTCTGTACAACCAATCTCTAAAGATATAATCACCTACAAAAAAGTAAGGAATGAATGTGACACCAATGGCTAAAAACACAACGATTGGCGTATAAATACGTGCAAACTTTCTAATGAACAATTCTGTTTTAGATTTGCGAGCTGTTGCGTTCTGTACCATATCCAAAATTCGCGCAATAGAACTATCCTTAAATTTTTTAGTGGTTTCAATTTCAATTACGCCATCCATATTAATACTTCCAGCAAATACTTTTTCGCCTTTTGCAATAGTATCTGGTTTACTTTCGCCTGTTAATGCTGCTGTGTTAAATGAACCTTTATCGGAAAGTAGGATACCATCCAATGGAATTTTTTCTCCTACACGGACTTGCACTTTTTCGCCAATTTCAACCGTTTCTGGACTTACAGATACATAATCATTGTTTCTATATACCAAAGCTTCATTTGGTCTTACATCAAGTAAGGCTTTTATATTTCCTTTTGCTCTGTTAACTGCTGCATTTTGGAATAATTCGCCAACTGCGTAAAATAACATTACTGCAACACCTTCTGGATATTCGCCAATAATAAACGCACCAATTGTAGCAATGGACATTAAAAAGAACTCTGTAAACACATCGCCTTTTTTAATACTTTCCCAACCTTCCTTTACAACAGGAAGTCCTACAGGTAAATAAGCAATGCCATACCAAACAATACGTAACCAATTTTTGGAAAAAGTAACATTAAAATAATCTAATGCTATCCCAATAATTAGCATTGAAAAACTTATGATTGCTGGAATGTAGGCTTTAACTTTACTTGAATTGCCACTATGATTGTGACCATCATCATGACTATGTTGCTCTTCCGAATTTGGTTTTAAATCTTTTAAATTGACTTTCTTTTTTTTCATAATTTCATTAAAATTTATAGTTATTCCAATCTCAATACCAATTAGGCAAATTGCACCTCTATAGTATCATCGATACCTTCAATTAAGGACTCCAAACCAATATTTGAAACCAATAATTGTCCGGTTGCGCTTATTAGGCAGGACATACTTACTCCTTGTTCTATATGGGTAAGGGTTGCTTTAAATTGTGATTTAAAGGATTTTCCCTGATAAGTAACATCTATCAGCCAATTGAAGTTGATAGGGTCGTGCCGTTTTGATAAAAAATATTGAGAAGGAACTGTACCAGTAAACCGAAGCATTAAAGGGGCTTCCGTCTGTTGTAAAATGGTATTGATTTTAGGAATGCCTGTTGATAAAGTCTTAAGGTTAAGGACACCATTAACCACTTTGGAATCATAATCAAGATATAAGGTCAATTTATGGCTTTCTGCCTTGACGGGTTTATCATCAACCAAAGTCATCATCATAATATGACCTTCTTCAGTTGTATAAATTTTTTGGGCGTTTACTTTATAATAACAAACCAATAAGATTATTGAAATACAATGTTTAACATTCATAATATCCATCTTTAATTGTATAATTTAAAAAAAAACAGCTTCTACTTTTGCTTTTAATGCTATTAATCATTTTGCTTTAAAAAGCATTATAAAAGCTGTCTGCTACTAATTAAGTTTTTGTTTAATTTATTCATCATCAGTTTTTTACAAAAAAAATTTTACTAGCTCTCAATCCAACTTTTGGCGTCTTCTTTTTGATCTATATTGAAATACTTAATTTCAGCGTTCGTAAAAGGCTTCATAAATTGGGTTATCCAATCCTGCCATTTTTTATCTCCTACCATTGCTATTTTTTCATAGTCTCTAGCGTGAGCCGTGTCCATTTTGAGGTCTTCCCATAAACTAGGTAAATTCCAACCCGTAAAACCTTCCATTTCAAAATACCAGCGTACCTTTAAACCCTTATCAAGAATGGAATGAATAATAGGGTGTACTTTCTCTATATCCTGTTGTTCCAATTTCCCAGTGGCTATTGTAGCAATAACATTGTTTTGTTTAATACCAATTATCTGTAACATTACTTTAAATTAACTTAACTGTTCGTTTAATAGAAGTACATTTATTGGCCGCTACACTTCTCACATACACCTTTCAATACAAGGTTCACATTGTTTATTTCATAATCGTTTGGCAAGCTTTCTTTCGATATTTTATTTGGTAAACAGATTGTTTTCTTACAATTGGTACAATGAAAGTGCATATGTAAATCTATACCGTATTTATCTTTGGCACTTTCATCAGAAATAGCATATTTTGCTACTCCGACCCCATCATTAATCTGATGAATTAGTCCTTTATCCTCAAAAATCTTAAGATTTCGATAAAAGGTTGTTCTATTTGCAGTCTTATTGGTTTCGCTCTTTTGAACAAAGGCCTTTTTCAAATCGGAAAAGGACACGGCACTTTGTTTCCTTTTCAGGAACTTGTATATCTTCGACCTCATTTGAGTAGGGCGAATACCGTAGTTTGATAGTATCTTTTCTGTTTTTGTCATTTTAAACTTAATTCAAAAGCGCCCCTTTATATTAAACATATTTTAAAATTTATTGTTTATAAGCCTACAAATTAACCCAAATTGTCACTGCATTTTTCGCAAATACCTTTTACCACTAAATTAATATCTTCGGTAATGTAGCCATCGGGCAAGCTGATATGCGGGATTTTATGCTCTGTTAAACATACCGTCTCATTACAATTGTTGCAATGAAAGTGTAAATGAAGGTCGTTGCCGACCTCGCACTCACAATTCTCTTCGCAAAGGGCATATTTTACAACTCCAGTTCCATCCTCAATTTGATGTACAACACCTTTTTCCTCAAACGTTTTTATAGTCCTAAACAAGGTGCTTCTTTCGCTAACCTTAAAATCCTTTTCCAAATCGCCAAGACTAATGGCCACCTCTAATTCCGCCAAACGTTTATATGCCATCAGGCGCATAGCCGTAGGTCGTATCCCTTTGCTTTCCAGTAGTTGGACTATTTTTTCCATTTGTACTAAAATGTTTTATAAGTTATACCGTTTTAAGGAATCTCCAGTTTTAATCTGAAAGGCATCCTCAATATTTGCTATATAAATAATACCGTCTCCTGGTTCTTCCGTTTTGCCATTTTTTAAAATTATTTCAATGGCTGCTTGGGCTTCCTCATTTTGGCAGACCAGTTCCAACTTAACCACTGGACTATCTGTTACGTGAAAATCCAACGAAGGTCTTGCGCCTTTTGACTTAAATGCACCAGTGCCTTCTGCTTGTGAAAGGGTCATACTTTTAAATCCATTATCTGATAGTGCCTCAATGACTCTTTGGATTCGGTTCGGTTTTATAAATGCTTTTAATTCTTTCATCTGTTGATATTTATTTGTTTTTTAATTATCAGATGTAATTCACCAATCAACATTTCGGTTGGTATCAACTTTTTTTGTTATGGCTCATTTCATCCTAAAAATATTTTTATGTTTTAATCGATTTTGAACCGAGTCTGTTTTCTAATTTTTAACTAACTAATTAAGACGATAAACAAGCCCGGAATCAAAATCTTTGATTTTTATTGAATTAATGACCGTGTTCCAGTTCGCCTTTAACCATTTCCGAGGATAGGTTATAAGCTCCATTAATGACTACTTTGGCATCCTTTGAAACTTCGGTAGGAAGGTTGACTTCAACGAATCCTAAATCAGATATGCCAACTGTTACGGGTAGCATTTTAAATTTTATTTTGTTCGCTTCCATTTCTTCATCTTCATCCAAAATAAAAATAAAGGATTGCTCGCCTTCTTTTATAATGGCAGCTTCCGGTACGGCGAAACCTTTTTTCTCGCCCTGTACTATACGTCCTTCAACATACATACCAGGCAACAGATTTTTATCCTTGTTTTCAATATCTGCCAGAACTTCCAAGGCTTTTGGGTCGGTGTTGAAGGTTTTACCCACCGACCGAACGGTTGCTTTAAGAAGCTCGTCTGGGTGAGAGACCGTTGAAAAATATATCTGTTGCCCTTTCTTAATTTGCTTTATATCTTTCTCATATACTTTGAAGTTGACATAAATCTTTGAATTATCGCTTATTGAAAACATTTTAGATTGTTGTGCTACATAATCGCCAAGGCTTATCATTACTTGATCCACATAGCCACTTATGGGTGTGGTAATGGGAACAGCGGAATATATTTGGCCTTCAGCCACTTTGTCTGGGTTTATGCCCAACAGTCTCAATTGGGACCGCAAACCATTGACGCTGGATGTTGTGGAACGAAATTTTGACTGTGCCATCTGAAATTCCTTGCCTGAAGAAACCCCTTTGTCATAAAGGGTCTGCTTGCGCTCAAAATCCTGTTTTAAAAAGACCAGTTCGTCATTTTTTTCCTGATAATCCTGTTGCATTGCAATGATGTCTGGATGCTCTATATATGCCAGTACTTGTCCTTTGCTTACATTATCTCCTGGTACAACTTTTATGGAACTCACATTTCCACCAACAAACGGACTGAT
>TARA_R110002073_G_scaffold336260_2_pt1 | contig 105781 bp, 98 predicted proteins | sample TARA_R110002073 | Tara Oceans TARA_R110002073 (sample SAMEA4397174) | marine metagenome | biome: Polar Biome; feature: [DCM] deep chlorophyll maximum layer (ENVO:01000326); material: water (ENVO:00002006), including particulate matter (ENVO:01000060) such as... | depth 40 m
GAAAGAAAAGAATCTCATCTGGATTACGAGTGCTGTGCCCGGTGCCATGCTGGTGCCGTCCCCAGCTCCTACAGGAGGCGAGATTATTTATCGCCAAAAAATCCAAAGCAGAATAATACAAAGCCCATAAGAATATAAGGGATGACAAGGAACACTAAAAATCCAAAAGCAATAGCCAACAGCATGCTTCCAAACATTTGCAAGCTCCATGAAAACATGCTCGCCCCCGAAATGATTCCACCAGCAACTAATCCTACTTCAACCCAAGATCTTTTGTCGCTTTCATCATCGGTCTTCTTTTTCGTATTGCCCACCATCCCTGATAGTACACAAAAAATTTAAGCATCCACCGAGTAGGATTATACAGCCAAGCCAATGTCGATTAAAAATTCGAAGACTTTTGTAACAACGCTCTTTGAATAAACTCGCTCACAAAATCCGCTTCGATCTCGGATACGACCCAAGCACCTGCAACTCCTTGCAATGCTGCTTCGCCCCCTTGATCGCCCGCTTCATCGCTTTGTCATCCCGGTGCCCGAGCGCATCAATATAAAACGCATAGCTCCAGTTCTCTCTCCCCGATGGCCGCTTGTCAATATGGCTCAGGTTCACACCCTCGCTATGAAACGACTGCAACACCTCGACCAACGCACCGGGCTTGTCCTCGGTCGCAAACATAATCGAAGTCTTATCATCACCCATAGGCAACGCCTTCTCTTTCGAGATGATGTAAAACCGCGTAATGTTGTCCGGGTTATCCGCGATGTTGCGAAACAACACAGGCAATCCATACAACTCGCCCGCAAGCTCGGACGCGATCGCTGCCGATCCAGGCTGCGCATCAATCTCTACCGCGAGTTTGTTCTCCTTGATCGCCGTCTTCACCGATTGGCTCGTCGATGCATCGGGGATCAACGCCGCATTTGGATACTGCGTGGTCAACCAGTTTCGGCACTGCGCAAACACCTCAGGCTTGGAATGAATTCGCCGCACATCGTGAGGCTTACAGTTCGCCAACAACATATGCTTAATCGCGATCTGCGCCTCCGCATACACATGCACATGACCCGCATTCTTCGCGAGCGCATCAAGTGTCTCAGTAATCCCCCCACCGATCGAGTTCTCAATCGGCACCAACCCATAGTTCACATGCCCGCGCCGAACCTCAGTGAACACACCCGCGATCATCTGCAGATCTTCATAATCAACCGATGACCCAAACTGCTTCACCGACGCCTGATGCGAATACGAACCCGGAGGCCCAAGGAACCCAATCCGCAATGGACGCTCAAGGGCAAATGACCCAGACATCAACTCCCGATACACACCCTCAATCGTCCGATCAAGCAATGGACCATCGTTCCGCTCAAGCGCCTTCTCAAGCACCTGCGCCTCGCGATGGGGCGCATAGATCGGTGTATCAGACCCGCGCTTGAGTTCCCCCACCTCAACCACCAACTTCGCACGCTCGTTGAGCGTATCGACCAGCTTCTGATCCAACCGATCGATCTTCTTGCGAAACACCGCAAGGTCCTTCGACGCTTGCACGGATTCACTCCCCGAATCCTGATCAGAAATCAGCGCCGGGGTCGGCTTCTTCGTGCGTTGTGTGCTTTTCGCCGCGCTCTTCTTTTTGCTCGTTTTCTTAGCCATACACCGAGGATATCGCCCATTGCACTCCAAGCGCTCAGCAGAGATGGCCAGTTCACAAAGGTTTGTCCGATAGAACCCAAAGAACACGCTTTTGACCAAAACAAAGCGCAAACTCTGTCCCTCTTTGACCCAATTCTCGAAATCTCAACACCAACATCCCAACAATACATCGTTATGCACACACTCGATTCGACATTTGTTCTCGCTCAATCCCTCCCCGAAGGCGGCTCAGTCCCCCTCGGGATGGCCCTCATGGCAGGGCTCATGCTCTGGCTCGTCGGATCACGCGTCATCAAACCCGTCTTCTTCCTCTTCGGACTCGCCATCGGCGCCTTCGTAGGAACCACAATCATCCCCCTCACAGGACTCCCAACCTTCCACCCCGGAGGGATCACCCTCACCCCAGGAATCACCGGCCTCATCGCCGGCGGCATCCTCGGGTCCCTCGTCTCACTTGCGATGTTCAGACTTGTCATCGCGATGACCTCCGCGATGGCATTCGCCGCTGCGGGTGTGCTCAGCGCCATGATCTTCCTCAACTTCAACCCAACTATTGATGGCGATCTTTCCGACACCGAATCCGCACTCATCGAATCAGGTGAATCATTCAACGGCTTCACAACATCACTCAACGAAACAGTCTCAAGAGAAGCCGCACAAACCGCGGTCGACCTCCTCGATGAAGACGGCAAAGTCCTCGACGACGACACCAAACAACAAATCAAAGACGCCGCGACCCGTTCAAAAGAGTTCATCGAACACATGTACGAGACCATCAAAGCAGACCTCGACCAGCGCCCCGCACGCGATAAACTCATCGCAGTCAGCGCCGGATTCGCCGGGTTTGCCTTCGGGCTCTTGGTCGGGGTGATGATGCCAAAGCGGACCACCGCCCTCGTCACCTCCCTCTTCGGCTCCGCCGTCTGCCTCGCAACAACCACCGCCCTGCTCACCGCTCGCTCGGGTCACCGTCCAGAGTTCCTCAACCAATCCGCCGTCATTTGGGCCGCCGCCTGGATCACCCTCACCATCATCGGGCTCATGGTTCAACTCGGTTTCCTCACCAAAAATGGTAACAAAGCTCGAACATCCAATAGTGGCGATGACGACGACGATTAATTTCACTACACCCGATAATCATCCATTTCCCAGTGTTTCAGGATGATTTCACCCCCCGCAAAGCAGACATACACATCGACCCCCAAAGAGCGGGATTGGATTTCCCCCCTCAAGTTGACCGATGACATAAAGCATGCGACAATAACACGATACAAAATCCCACAGATACCTACAAGATGTTATAATTCAATGAAGACTATGGAGGCCAACATGCACAACACCAAGCAACGCATGATTCAAGATGCAATCCAACATCGAGATGAAGCGCTCACACTCTTAAAATCACTCATCGATGCAAAGTCAATCTCAGAGCGAAACCTTGCTGACATCCACCAACCAGATCTCCTCAAACAAGTCACAGGCAAATCCTCTATGGATACCGCAATCGCCTCGACCCGGCGTCTGATCGAATCCTTCAATCGCGTCCTTGAAGATCTCCGCAGAAACCTCTCGACGGAAGACCTCGCACTTATCGGGTCTATCGAATCCAACATCGCGGTTGCCTAACCACCGACGACACCTGCATTTTCCTCAATTCATCCCAATCACACACACCCAAGCCTGAAATGCAAGCTCGGCGCCTTTATCATGCTTGCATGACAAACCCCAACGACTCAACAATCACTTCAAGCTTACCAAGAGCAACAGATTTCGCATCCGAGATCAAAATCCCCGGCGGCGGCCGCGTCAGCGCCACCATCGTCCGCGTGCAACAACTCGATGATCGCGCCATACTCCCCGTATACAAATCCGCGCACGCCGCCGGACTCGATCTTGCTGCTTGCCTCCCAAGACACGACATGCCCGCAGAGGTCACCGTCGAACCAGGAGAGATCGTCAAGATCCCTCTGGGATACGCATGCGCCATCCCCTTCGGACACGAAGGGCAAGTCCGCCCGCGATCAGGAATCTCTACAAAGCACGGCATCTCTCTGCCCAACGCTCCAGGAACAATCGACGCAGACTACCGCGGTGAAATGTTTATCGCGCTCATCAACCTGAGCAAGGTCCCCTTCACCGTCCGGCACGGCGACCGCATCGCCCAAATGATCATCGCACCCGTCGCACACGCAACCATCCGCGTCGTCAACGAGCTCGATGATACCGTCCGCGGCGCCAATGGATTTGGTTCCACCGGCGGGTTCTAAACCAAACCAATCAAATCAACCATTAGATCTACCAAGTGAACTCCATCAAGTGAGCTTCGATGATCGAGAACCATTATTACGGGTTCGATGAACGGCGCTGGTATCGCTTGGGAAGGTTGTTGCGTGCTGCACGCTGAGCACCCGCACCACCACTGGTCGCGCTGGTCCCGCTCTGTGATCCAGACGAACCACCCGCTGAACCACCTGAAGTAGTGCCGCCCGATGAACCTCCACCTGAACCGCCGCCTGAACCACCACTGGTCGTACTCGCGGTGCGTGTCTCGTCACCCCCACCCGCTGGTGGTGGAGTACTCCCGCCTGATGACGAAGATGAATACGAAGGACGCACACGCTGCAGTGCCTCGCGGAACATGACCGGATCATAAGTAATCGGAATCAAACCACGATCGAGATACTTATTGATAAGCTCTACACGCTCAGATGAATCCCCATATCGATGCGATGATTTTTCAAGCCAAATGAACATCCGAGTCGTATCGGTATCCACCGGAAATACATCCGACGCAGCGCCTAAAGGCCAACGGTGATCAATAAACGCACTCGTCGCCATCCAAGGCATTCTCGATATCGCATTCTGATCCAGAATCGGACCATTATACTGATCGCGTACGAGTCCTCGGTTATCGAAGATCAACGGGTACGCTTCACCATAAATATTCAAACGGAACGGCGACCCATTGAGTTGCTCAAAGAGCTCAATAAAATGCTCACGCTGATGCACTGGCGATACCGAATCCAAACCCAGACCAGACGCCCCCGTTGAAATCCAACCACCAAGTGTCACGCGGCTGCCAATCAACTCCTCGTAAGTATCATTCTCACCGAGCAGATAAAACTCTTCATCAGTCTCAGGTGTCCAACCCGGATACTCGCGTGGATCAGAAATATCAGACCCAACATACCAGACAATATGCACAGGCTCATCAAACTCATCGAGCATCGCTCGAGTCAGTTGCTCTGGCAGATCCGCACGCTTCTGATCCTTGATCGTCAACCAACTCGCACCTGGAAGGTTCGTCTGTGCTTGTGTTGATCCCATAGGTCGGTTAATAAAGAACCATCTTGCGCCAACCTCATACCCCTTGTGAATACGAATTAAGAGCTCATCAACCGCACGCTCACCTCGCCACCATACCGCGTACCCGCGAGCATTATCCTCGGGATGAATACTGTGATTCGTCTCCCCTGGACCCGCGTTAATAAACCACATCGGTTCGCGTGGCACACGATCTTGCCATCTCGAACCATCAAGCCCATGACTCCGTGAACCCAGAGGCCCAGAACCATTATCCGAGGATCCACCAGAACCCGTATTCCGACTCAAAGGCCCATCATTCCCACTTGGACGTTTTCCGTCCTCCGCAACAACAAGTGTCACACAAGACGCCATCGTACAGGCCGCGATAAGAGCAGTAATATTCATGAGTAGGGTTCCTCCAGAGATTCGACGCAGAGTAGAGAGCTGTATTGGGTTCATACCCCATTATACAACAATCAAATGCAGGTGTGTAAACTGATCTCACCGCCCCCGCTATGAAATCACCCCAATAGAGTCAGTTCCATCCCCCACTCTGTCCACACTTCACTTCAAAGTGATCACATTCGTGTTCAACCTGTGAACATGAGTGAGACCTCACCGGTTATAACGATCATTACCAAAATCAAAAAAACACGGATTAAACCGTGTCAGATAACCATTTGGTGCTGCCAACAAAACTATTGGAGTGATGCCCCACCCCAACACTTTGTGAACTCTTCACAGTAAATCAATAATGATTGGTACCCCGCAAGCGACTCAACATCTTTGACTAAATATGCTGATTGCCCTTTCACAATCGTTAACTTTCCAAATATTTGCCCACCCTCTACCGCGTTCTTGCTATTGACAGTCTCCACATTTTTAGGCGAGAGAATGAACTTTAAATCCGGCGCGTTCTTTGTCTTGAAATCACTCCCAAGCCGCAACACCAAACCGTCCTGAGTCCTCGCGATCTCCCAATGCCCGGTAATCTTATTCACTTTCTTTGTCCAACTCGATCCATGAGTGATCAACTCACCAGCATGAATCGGCGCTGATGCCCAGAGAATCGTTTTTTCTTCACAATGCACAAGCAATGATTTGTACTTCAACACATCGGTTCCTGCTGGCAAAAGAAACTCTTGCTCCCCTTCAAACGATTGAAGCTCACCAACAATCAGCGATCCACGCAGCGCGGTCTTCGCCTTAACACTCGTATAATCCATCGTTGAGAGCACGAACTTTAAATCCGGACCTTTCTTCGTTTTAAAATCAGACTCAACAACCAAGTAGGTGCCATCTTTCCGTTCCTCAAATCGGAACGCACCCTCGACCTCGTACTTGGCTTCCTTCCAGAGTGATCCAGAAGCCAACAACTCAACAGACACATCTGAATCGTTCAAACTCGACCCTTGATCAATCACATACGAACCTACTTCACTCGCAGAGCTAAACGAACTCAAACCTGATGACGCAACAATAATCGCACATGCAATGACGCGAACCATAGCAATTCTCCTCTGGTCATTTTGACCCAATCTCTGTGTTTAGATAACTGTTCTGGAGAAAACAATCATCGAGCATCATCCATTATTCCACACTTAAAAAAACTAAGGCTTCACATCCAACCTGTGCTCCAAATCAATCACACGATACCAAGAAGGCGCAGGCTCAAACACCGGTTCACCATCTTTGCCCCATGAAAAGCTCGCCACCCCCTGCGTTGCTGCATCAAAGTACACCATCACCACCCGCGCTCGAATCAAATTCTCCCCGCTCGATTCAGGAACATAAATATACCTCGGAGGCCCGGAATCCCTATTCCTCCTTCTCCCATTATCCTGATACTTCAACGAAACCCAGTGCCGCTCAAACGCACTCCCCCCATACAAATCCGACTCTTCCCCAATCGAAAACCCATGAAAGTAATACCCAGGATACATCGTCGCGTTGAGAAAAAACTTGTCCTCAATCCCAATCCGAAGCTCAACAGAATCACCAACCTTGGCAACCCTATCCGCATCAATCCATATCTCTTCAATCTCTCCAAACAACAACTCAAGCTGCGCCTCATCAAGTAACCCCGCCGCCGCCTGATCTGACAACCATTGCCCCTGCCCAGACACCGGAATCCGCCCCCCGCGCCGATACGCATCAATGATCCCATTCTCCAACCGATCCTGCTCCTCTCCATCAAGCTTCTTGGTCATCAGTTGTTTGAATGCACCACGATCACTCACCGCCAACGGGATCAACACCGACTTGGGAACCGGTCCATAGAACACACTCGGACGCACAATCCCAAACCCAATCACTGCAAACCCCATCGGCACCAGCGGAATCCCAACCCGAAAAAACCACGCCGACCGAACCCGTGGACGGTCCGTCGTAAAACTCACATCCAACAACGAACTCCCACATTCCGGACACATGCAAGGCAAAGTCAACCCAACCAACTCATACGAACACTCCTCACAACAAATCTGCCCCGGCTCTCTCGCTCGAAAACGTAAAATCACCAACGCCGCCCCATCAACAATCATCAATATCCCGAGGTAAGTCGCCACCCCCGATACCCCACCACTCGGCGACAACAAACCTTGCGCAAACAGAATAAAGAACATCCCATAGAACTGAGTCTCAAGCCAGATCCTGAACGGCAACGCCCACTTATCCTTCTGATGCTCAATATTGTGCTTATGCAGTGCTCGCTGCTTTGGACGAATCCCCAGAGCCACCGCCCCAAGCACCAACACCCCCAAGGTGATCCCACGCACCCAAATCGACACCCCTACTACCCCATACACAACGAGCAACACCACAAGCAAAACCGTTGTCCATCGCGCCCAAAGCAGAAACCCCTTCGCGTATTCAAGCTTCACCTGATCAACCCTGGGTTCAACCATGGGCACAGGCTCACCCGCCACATAATCTGGATGGACATTTTTCATATCTATCTACTATACATGTAAAAAAACCGCCCATGTCTTCCACAGGCGGTTAAGTATCACCACAGTCCATCAATCAACTCACGGACAACCCGCGAAGTACGCCGAGAGGAATGCAGAAACATCGAAGAAGTTAAAAGTGCTCGAGTAATTATCTGGAGACAAGTCCGCGCTCGGCTCACCCGCGGTAAACGCCGCGATAAACGCGCTCACATCGAATACATTATGCACACCATCATGCGTAAAATCCGCAGGACACAGCGTGTACATATACGCAGAACCCGAGTTCACATCGGTACCATCATCTAGGTTCGCACCAACGAGGATGTTCTCGTTTGATATACCGACAGCAAAGCCCAGCTGATCTCGCACCCCCGCATCCGATGCCCTCAACAACGAGATCTGCTCGCCAGTTGCGACATCAAACACAACTGCTGACCCCGCCTCAAAAATAAAATCATTGAATCCAGATCGACCAACAATCGCCCTGTTCTCAGACATCGCAACCGAAGTTCTCAATAAGTCACCAGGTCCTCCAAACTGCAAGGTCTGCTCGCCCGTAGTCGTATCAAACACCTGTGCTCGAACCTGATTGGGAGTAACAGTACTCCCCATCACGACCGCGCGCGAATCAGAAATCGCAACCGCGGTTCCAAACTGGCTACCCGCCTTCGCATTCTCCCCAACAATCTTGTGAATCTGTTCGCCGGTCGTCAAATCAAACAGGTACGCCGCGCCTGAATCCACTCCGTTGACGCTGTCATTTTTTGGCGAACCAACAATCGCAATCGTTCCCGAAATCGCAACTGAAGTCCCAAACTGGTCGCCCGCACCGATATCCGACGCACTCAACTGGTAAAGCAACTCCCCGTTTGTTGTGTCAAATACATACGCCGACCCAGTCTCTGCTGTCCCGTCGTGATGCCTGTGCGCGCCAACAATCGCCATTGTACCTGAAATCGCAACCGATGAACCAAACCGACTATCAACCGTCAAATCATCACCAACGAGTTTGAAAAGCTCCACGCCACTATTGAGTTCAAACACATACGCCGAACCCGAGCGAGCACCCGCATCATCATCAAGGTGCGCCCCAACGATCGCTGTCGTACCCGAGATCGCAACCGAATACCCAAACTGGTCTTGCCCTGCACCATCGCTCGCGACGAGTTTCATGAGCTGTTCACCAGTAACCATATCAACAATGTACGCAGCGCCCGTCACAACACCGTTGTTCCTGTTCGCATGCGCACCAACAATCCCAGTCGTTCCAGACACGCCGACGGCACCACCATACGAACCACCCAATACACTATCGCTCGGGACCGCCTGCTGATATTCATACGCAAGCTGACCCGACGCCGAACTGGCAATAAATGAAACCGCCAAAGCAGTGACACCCCGACCAAAACATCTTCCTTTATTCATCACAAGTCTCCATAATATTTCTCAATGAAAATACAATCCAACACATAAAGCATGTTCAATCACATGACCAAACAAGCTATTGAACGATCAATAGATCATCAACACCATCGTACCCAATACAATGTATCCGTGCAACTATAAAAAAAGCCGCCCGTATAGTACAGGCGGCTCATAAAATCTTAACATTCAATCAAAGCTTCAAATCGCCCAGACCGATCCCAAGACCGCCAGCATTGCCAATGCCGCCGCCGGTGTTTGGTTTGCTCTTCTGCTTCTTCTGCGCCTGCTCACGCATACGACGAAGCTGAGGCGTTTCCTTAAGAATCTCCGCCGGATCACGCTCATCGCGTCCCCCTCGGCCGCCCTTCCCGCCTTTACCTCGACCGCCGCCCTGTCCGCCGCCGCCTTGCTGCTGCGGGCGTTCCTTGAGCTGCTTGATCGAAAGCGAGATCTTCCGATCCTCCGAATCAACCTTGAGCACCAACACCTGAACAACCTCGTTCTCGGTCAACACCTCATTGACATCACCAACGCGACGCCATTCAAGCTCCGAAATATGCACAAGCCCTTCAACACCGGGCGCCACTTCAACAAACGCACCGAAGTCGAGAATCTTGGTGACCTTACCAGTCATCTCTGCGCCTTCAACAACCTCTGATGCTGCAGTCGCATACGGATCTGCTGCCAGCTGCTTAAGACCCAACCCGATCCGGTTCGCCTCCCAATCAAGCTTCAGAATCTGAACCTTGACCTTCTGCCCCTCAGTCACATGCTCGCCGACACCCTTAGCGCCATGATTCACACGGTTGTACGAAAGATCATTGATATGAATCAAACCATCCACGCCACCAATGTCAACAAACGCACCGAAGTCCATAATCTTGCGAACGGTACCTTCAACAGTATCACCCTCATTGAGCTTATCCTTCAAGCCTTCCGCCAACTTCGCCCGTTCCTTCGCGATGATCTCTCTCCGTGAGAGCAAAATATTGCCCTGCCCCCGGCGATCAATCTTCTGCACCTCACAAGTCATCTTCTCACCAACAAACACAGACAAGTCCGCGATGTGATTGATATCAACCTGTGATGCAGGCATAAACGCACGATGCCCAGAAATCTCAAGCTCAAGACCGCCCTTGTTGGTGCCCGTTACACGCGCCTCAACAACCTGCCCCTGCTCAAGCATCTCCCAGTCTGCCTTCTGCACCGCACCCGGGAGTGCACAGATGTAAAGCGACTCGGCGCTGTCATACCGCTGGACCGCAACTTCAAGGTCATCACCAACATTTGGCTTCTCTTCCTTGAACTGGGTCACATCGACCACGCCGAGTTCTTTGGGACCAAACTCAACAAACAAATCAGTCGCGCCCACAGACACAACCTTGCCCGTACGGTGCTCGCGTCCACCACGCACAACGCGAGGCCCACGGATCTTGCCCGATCCGCCCTCTGCTGCTTTCGCCTGGTCTTCCGCAGCACCCGCATCCGCCATATCAGACATCGCTGCCTCGATCTCGGCATTGGTCTGCGCATCAAGCTCCGCAGTCTGCATGCTCACAGGCACCGATTCCGCAGATTTAGCTTCCGTAGACTTTGCATCTGCAGCTTTGGTTTCCACAGGCGCGGGCACAGGTGTAGGCGTCGGGGTAACAGCTTCGTTCGCTGCCTCTTTGGGTTGGTCACTCATAAGTAAGTTCGTTTCGTATTGACGGGTTCGAATGTCAGTCCTAGAAAAGTAAACAGGCCGCCTCTTTGCAGCCGACAGAAAAAGCCTTCCTCAAACAGAAGGCATATACACAAACTCTATTCCCCTGCCCCAAGCAGAATCCAAAAGAAAGTTCACGCCAGAGCATTCAAACGAATATTCGTCGTTTGAACCACAGGGGTTGTATCGTTTTTCAATATTCGTTCGATTCATAGATAAGATTCGGTGAACAAAGCGCTCGATTAAGAAAGCGCCCCAGCCACATCGCCAACCGAGAGCGCAATCGCAGCAACAATACGCTCCGCAGTCCGCACATTGGCAAACCCCGCCTCCGCATTAATCGCAGGCTGCTCCCCCGAGCGAACCGCTTCAAGGAACGCCTCGATCTCTTTGACAATCGGTTCCCCGCCATCAATCTCAAGCGGCTCAATATTAATAAGCTCAGTCCAATCCATGTTCGTCAGATCCTCGCCGCTACGGAGCTGCTCACGCACCTCCCGCATCTGAATCTCATTGGCAGTCTTGCGGATCAATGTGCCGGTCTTTGCCGCGTAATCAATCTTGATATACCCGTTCTCACCCGTGATCCGTGTCACACGCTCAGTCTTCATCGCCAACCGTGACGCCGTCACATTGGCAACACACTGACCGCCGCCCTCTTCTTCTGTCCGGTTCCAAACCAACCGTGCACTACAGAGATCTTCAAACTCAGAGATCACCGCAACACCCGATGCTTGCACCTCGTCAGGCTCGCGCCCCCCCATAAGCATCAACACAACATCAAGGTCATGGATCATCATGTCCATCACAACCCCAATATCCATCGACCGGAATGTCATAGGAGAAACACGATGCACCTCGATAAAGCTCGGACGGATCGGTTCGCCATTGCCCTCTGTCGCGTTCTGCATCGCACGCATGATCGGATTAAATCGCTCGATATGCCCAACCATCAAACACGCGTCATGCTCTTCTGCAAGCTTCTTGATCAACTCCGCCTCGTTGGCGCTCTGCGCCAAAGGCTTCTCAATCAAACACGCAACGCCCGCTTCCAAGAAAGGTGTTGCGCTCTTCAAATGAAATGTCGTTGGTACCGCAATCGAAACCGCTTCAACACCCGCCGCAAGCAACTCTTCTTCACTCGCAAACGCCTTGCATCCAAACTTATCCGCGATCTCTTGAGCACGATCAAAGTTGGCATCAACAACACCAACAAGCTCGATCCCCTCCATCTCCGCATACACACGCGCATGGTGCTGCCCCATTCTCCCAACACCAACAGCTCCGCAACGCAATGGACGATTATTCGATGATTCAGTACTCATGGTATTACTCGGTTCATAGCTTGGGAAAACACTTTGCCTAAATATGTATGACAGAAAAACGAAGCACTCAACTCATCTCTGAGAGCGCCGCTTCGATATCTTCTTTCTTCGTGAGGCCAACAAACTTCTTCGCAATCTCACCCTTGTGGAACAAGATCACAGTCGGGATCGCGCTGATCCCATACTTCACCGAAATCTCACGGTTCGCATCAGTATCAACCTTGCCGACCTTGAGCTTATCAGTATTCTCGTCGGCAACATCATCAATCGTCGGCGCCAAAATTCGACAAGGCATGCACCACTCGGCCCAGAAATCAACAAGCACAGGTTTGTCAGCGCCGAGCACCTCGGTTTCAAAGTTGCTGTCGGTGAACTCCATAACATTTGCACTGGCCATAAAATCTGATCCTTTCGAGTCTTCAAGGTCTACGCGGGACGCATCCACTGACGCGTCCAAACACAAAAAACCCTCTGCCCGATGGTAGGTCTGTCCACCCGCTCAATCCCGATGCCCACCCTCAGAAAACACCCAATCAATCATACACACAAGACAATTGCGTGTTCAAATCCAACCAATCCCCATCAATGTCTTTGCAATGCCCACGCCGCATCGAGCGCCTGACGATGCGCCCCCACATCATGCACCCGAAACAACCTCGCCCCCGCCTGCAGATGCATCACCGAGAACGCCAAAGTCCCCGCCAATCGCTCATCAGGCGACGAATCCCGCCCCAGGCTCACCCGTCCCACAAAGCTCTTTCGGCTCAGCGCACTCATCACCGGATGCCCCATCCCAACAAGCACCCCCGTCGATCGAATCAACTCCAAGTTCTGCTCAACCCCCTTGCCAAACCCAAGACCCGGATCAAGCACAATACAATCTCGGTCCACCCCCGCCTCGATTGCTTTATCTCGACACTGACCAAGCGCTCGCGACACAGACCGAACCACATCTTTCGCGATCGGCATCCCGCCCTCCTGCCCATCGGGCGCATACGCATCCGAATACCGATCCTGCGCCGCAACCACCACCCGATGCATCAAGATCAACCCACACCCACGCGCACCGGCAAGCGCGAACATCCCTGAGTCCTCCTCGCCCGCAGACACATCATTGATCACATCCCCACCCGCATCGAGCGCCGCCCGCGCGACCGCCTCGCGTGTCGTATCCACCGAGATCGGCACCTCAATCCCCGCCGATCGAATCCCCTCAACCATCGGCACCACTCGTCGAATCTGTTCCTCAACCCCAACACGCTCAGCGCCCGGCCTCGTCGACTCCCCCCCGATGTCAAGCATGTCCGCGCCCTGATCCACCATCGCACGCGCCCGCTCAACCACCAACGCAACCGTACCAAGCTCTCCCCCATCCGAAAACGAATCAGGAGTCACATTCAAGATCCCAACTAAAAACGGATGGCCAAAGCTGACCACCCGTCGAGAACTCAGTTTCCATTTCATGTCAGCTTGATCACGCATTAAATCCATCCTTCATTGGATGCACCCAACAACGCTCAATCAAGCAACTCACTCAGAACGAAACATCTTCTTCGCCATCAGCAACCTCATCGACACGCTCAGGCATCATCTCGCTGACCACATCAAGCACCTGCATCGGGACAACCGTACGGAACATCACGCCCCCGCCGTCTGCAGTCATACCAAACCCAACCGGTGCCATCGATTCGATCGGCTCAAACTCCGGAAGGATCCCAAACATCATCAACATCGGTCCAACAGTATTCATCACCGCGCCCGCACCGAAGTAACCCTCGTAAATCCGGTTGTCCGGGAGCAACGCCGAACTCTGCGCCAATGTCGAACCGCTCAAAAGAGTGCCCTCGCCGTCCGCCGCCGCGACCGCAGACGCGAAGAATCCCGCATCCTTGGTAAAGGTTGAAACAACCCCGCCGCCAACCTCCGCAAAGTACCCGTCAGGTCCACCCGCAGGTCCAAAGACCAAGCCCAATATCATCGTTGGGCTCGGCGCGCCAAACCCGCCTGCCAACTCATCAAACGAGCTCAGATCCGCACCAACATTGAACCCATACGCATCCACATCGTTGATTGATGTCGCCTGGTCATCCATCCCCGCGAGCATCGCGCCGCCGTTGATTCCTGCGAACGCTTCACGCGCCACATCCATATACATATCTGGCTCATCAACATCAATGAAATGCAATGTGTTGTTCAACAACCCACCCATCATATTGTCCGACGCACCCACGACCTGAACGCCGCCGTTGACACCCGTCAACATCTTCTCCCAATCGAATCCTTCAACCCCCGCATCCATCTCGCCCGATGCTACAAAGTAATCATTCATCATCGCCTGCACACCTGATCCCGAAAGATCAAACGCGTTGGCAAAGAAGTAATCCATCGCGGGAACATTCGAGAAGTACTTGCCCGCATCACCATCATTCTGAAGATACGACGCAGTAGTCGATCCCTCTGCAAACTGCACACCGATGTCAAACGACATCCCGACTGTGTCATCAAAGTTCAAGCCCATCATGAGCACCGAACCATCATTCGCAATCGACTCCGCAGCTTCAATAAAAGCATCAAACCCCTGACCCGCTTCATCGCCGCCCATCGCGCGAACCATCTCGCCCTGAGATTCCATCTGCTCCTGACCCTTGGCAATCTCATCACCAAACGCATCGAAGTTCAAATAGACAAACAGGTCGTTCCCGCTTGCCATCCGTCCGCCCGCCTTACCGACCAACGCACCATTGGCTGCAAGCCGACCCGCCGCCCCGTCAAAGTCCCGCACACGATCCGCTTCATCGCCAACCGCCGCGTACCCCTCACTCACCTGACGGAAGAACAATGTCGTTTCACCCATAGGCATCTTGAAAAGCCCATCAGCAAACGCATGCCCCTTCGAAAACTCCGCGAAATCTGTTACAGGCACAAGCACCACGCCACGAGCAGAAACATCATGTTCATTCGGACGAGTAATCTCCAGTACACCCGCCGCTGATCCTTCAAGATCAATCCCAGGCATCCCGCGGATCATCGCCGCGATCATGTTCAACATCGGCATCCCATCTTCACCAAGCACCGCATTCATCGCAGGCACCTCGCTCAGGAACTCACCGAACTGCGGAATCACCAACACCGCATCCGAATCCGTAGGCACAAAATCCAGCGCCACAGGTGTCCCCGCCAGTGCCGGAATCGTTGCCAATCCTGATCCAAAAAGAAGCGCCAAGTTGCGTGTTGTCCGTGTCATTGCTTGCATGTGTTGTCTCCATCGATGTGGTGTGTGCATCTGTTCTCTATAGACGATGCGTGTTGTGTGTCGTATGCTCGAATCCAACGCTCAGTCGAGCGATCCAGATTCTCTAATTAAATCGTGCAGAATTCATGAGAACTCCCATGAATACCCTCAGGAATCGCGAAAAAACTACATGTGATTCGTTTGGTTTCAGTAAGGCAATGACCAGAATCGTGCTTTATCTCATATAAACACCGATTCCCGGCCCATTCCTTCTCCCCAATACCCACCACGCGTACCTTCAGCGCAACTCGCCAACTAAGTTCTATGGGATATCGGCCCTTCCGGTTTCACCCTTAAAGAGTTTATACCGCAGATTTCTCTTCCTCTTCTTCTACTTCTTCATCTTCGTACTCATCTTCCTCATACGCACCCTCTTCTTCATCGTCCTCTTCCTCTTCCTCGTCCTCATCGTCGGCATCCTCAACCTCATACTCATCCTCTTCAACATCCTCTGGATCTACCGGATTGCCATCCTCATCAACATATTCATATTCGACTTCCTCATCCTCGTCCTCGTCCTCGTCTTCTTCATACTCGTCGACCTCTTCGACCTCGTCCTCGTCAACCTCTTCTTCATCCTCATCTAATTCGTCTTCCCCCACCGCTTCCACTTCCTCATCAACTTCTTCCTCATCTTCCGCTTCTTCGTACTCATCATCCTCGTACTCATCCTCTTCAACATCATCAACAATCGTCCCCAAAACCTCGACCGCCGCCGTAGGCTCGTCATCAAACGGCGCCTCCTCATCATCGAACGGCGCTTCCTCCTCGACCTCTCCAACCTCTTCCTCAACCTGCGTATCAAACATCATCTCTTGCGTCGGATCCTCCGGATCTCGCGCCTGCGCCTGACGAGCATCCTCTGCGACCAGGTCCTTCATCGCATCCCATTCGTCAATTGAAATCAACACATCACGCGCCACCGAGCCCTTATGGTCCGACAGAATCCCCGCGATACCCATCAAATCAATCAACCGACTCGCACGCGTATACCCAATCGCCAATCGCCGTTGCAACAACGACACCGACCCACGCTTGGTCTCAAGCACAATCTCCACCGCCCGATCAAACATCGGGTCCTCTTCCGCCGCCTGCAAAGACGCCGACGAATTATTCTCCGACAAGAACACCCGCTCTTCATCAGAGTCCATCCCGCCGCGGACCTGCATCAACGAACGCTCAAAGCTCGGCGCCGCGATCTCTTTCAAGAACTTGACCACCTTGCGGATCTCTTTATCATCAACCAATGTCCCCTGCGCCCGACTCAGCTCATGGCTGCTCGGAGACAGATGCAACATGTCACCCTGACCAAGCAACAACTCCCCACCCTTCTGGTCAAGCACAATCCGAGAGTCCATCCCCGATGCAACCTTAAACGCAATCCGGCAAGGCATATTCGATTTAATCAAACCCGTCACCACATTCGCCTGAGGCCTTTGCGTCGCAAGAATCAAATGGATCCCCACCGCACGCGCCTTCTGCGCAATACGAATAATCGAACCCTCAACCTCTTTCGTCGTCATCATCAAGTCCGCGAGCTCGTCAATAATGAACACCATATAAGGCAACTGCTTGGGAACCCTCGCCGCCTGCTCTTCCGTCTGAATCTCAAGCCGTTCCTTGAGCTCATCCCACTCAAGCTCGTTGTACCCGCCAATATCCCGACACCCCGCCTTAGCAAGCAGCTCATACCGCTCGTCCATCTTCGTCACTGCCCATTCCAAAATCGCCGCAGCCTTGGGCATCTCCGTCACAACAGGACACATCAGATGCGGAATATCCTTAAACTGACTCATCTCAACCATCTTCGGGTCAACCAGAACCAGCTTCAACTCATTGGGCTTCTTCGTATACAGGAAGCTCATGATAATCGTGTTCATACACACCGACTTACCCGAACCAGTCGTACCCGCAATCAACATGTGAGGCATCTTCGTCAAGTCAGAAATCAAAGGCTCACCCGCCGCATCCTTCCCAAGGAACATCGGCAGCTTCATCTCCTCAAACAACGACCGATTCGACATCAGCTCCTTCAAACGCACCCGTTCCTTTGTCGGGTTGGGCACTTCAATACCAATCGTGTCGCGCCCAATCATGTTGGCAACCACACGAATATTGACCGCCTTCAACGAACGCGCAAGATCGCTCTCGATCGCATTAATCTGTGAAACCTTCGTCCCCGGCGCTAACCGAATATGGTAAAGCGTGATCGCGGGACCAGATTCAATATCAACAACCTCGCCATTAATCTTGTACTGCTGAAGCGCATGCTCAAGCGCCTCGGCCTGATCCCGAACCAACTCCTCAAGCTTCGCGTTAAACCCAACCTCAGGCTCAACAAGCAAGTCCATCGTCGGGAACTTATACCCCTCAAGCGACTGCGCATTCTGAAACTCTGCAAGGTCATCATCCGTCGCCATCTCTTTGTTCTGCTGCGCAAAACGCACAGGCAACTTCGCGATCTTCTCTCGCAGATCATCCTGCGAGAACACCTGCGGCGCCCCGACAACATCATCCTCATCATCCTCATCAACAGGTTGAGGCACAGGCTTCACCGTCCGCTTAGGCTTCGCCTTGCGACGCGCCGCAACCTCATCCTCATGCGTCATCGCCGGAATCGGTTTCACCTCAACCATCTCTTCATCTATATCGTTCAACCGAACCATCACAGGCTTTGTCTTCTTGCTCAACATCGCCTTCAAACCCGCGAGCACCCCGCCGCTCGCCTTGCGACCAACAGTTCGACCAACCTCACTCGCACGATCCGCGCTCGCGTTTGCACGAACCGCAGACGCACCCGCAACCTCACCCGCCTTCGCACCTGTGCTGCTCAGCGCTGGTAATACCTTCTCTGAAATCATCCCCCAAATCGCAACAGGCACCATCCACACATACCGATCACAGCAAACAATCAGACCAACAATCGACGCAAGCAAGATCCAAACCAATGACCCCGTCATCGCAAACGCAGGCAAAAGCATCCCCGCCCCGACCAATCCAATCGTCCCCCCCACCAATCCAGGCAAAGGCCCCGCCTGCGGGAAAAGCACCCCAAGCAACACACACAACGAAACAGTCAAAATCAACGCACCAACCGCCCGAACGATCGGCTGAGACATCGGACGACGGATCAACCGAAGAGTCAACATCACACCAGTAAACAACATCGGGATCACAATCCCAATCCCAAAGGTACGCAACAACCCATACGACATGTATGCGCCGATCGGTCCAGTCCAGTTCGCCGTCTTCGCATTGCTCGGCCAAACCGCATGCGAAGGCGCATCACCCGCATCAAAGCTCACCAACCCAACAACAACAAACACCCACAACGCCCCAAGCACAAGCCAACCAACCCGCGCAACAAGCACCTGCTGCTCCGTAGGTTCATACCCCCCATCCCGCATCCGGTATGGTTTGGTGGTCTTTTTGCTCCGGGATCCGCTTCGCGATGTATTCGATGACTTGGCCATATCCATTTATTATCGGCCATCAAAACACACAACCGACACAAAAATCCCCAACCTAACACGCAAAAAATGCCCGCCCAACCAGCAAATCGGGCTTTAAACCCACCAACACGCCCTCACCCCCAAATCCCCCGCACAATCCGCACAATTTCACCAACCATTACAATCCATACTTCAGAACCCATCCTGATCTGGACGATGCACAGTCAAGCCAAGGACGGCGCACATCGGCAAGGATGCCAAACCAACATCTCATCACCATTCGGGTACGCCGAAAATCACATGCCATAAGTGTGCCTGCGATCTCTGCGCCCACCATTACGAGCAAATCGCTCGCCGTTCCATAGGGATAGGGAAGGAAACAATCATGTCACAAATGCAATCAAATCCAACAAACAACTCACCAGAAATGACCGTCATCGGTGCTGACACCACAATCAAAGGCGAAATGTTCTTCGAAAAATCAGCCCGCATCCTGGGCAACTTCGAAGGAAAAATCACCGCCCAAGGCGAAGTCCACATCGGAAACGGCGCAAACTGCAACGCCGCAGTAGAAGCTGAAAAAATCGTCGTCGACGGCTCAGTCCAAGGTCCAATCTTCGCTCGCGATCGACTCACACTCACCACCAACGCACAAGTCCAAGGCGACCTCACCGCCGGAACACTCGTCGTCGCAGAGGGCGCATCATTCGTTGGCCACTGCAATGTTGGACCACGCGCCAATGAAATGACAGGCACCACCCAAAGCACAACAACACAATCAACCCCAACCCAAGCAGTCAATACCGAGCCAAAGTCCAACCTCACGACCCAACTCGACCTCACCCCACCTTGGGCAAACCAATCCACAGGCTCAAGCGTCGCCTGATCGATACACAACTCAAAGAGGAACCACCCAGTTCAAAACGACTGAGTTCCTCATCAAGCTACCCATCCCTGGCCGCACTCGGTAAACGCCGGAGCGGCCGTTTTTATGGCATCATTCTTCAGACCACCAAGATTCCTCATGCGCGACCGCGGCGCCCCCCGCAACGCCATACCCGAATCACGATCAGTGATCTGCTACCGCTGCGCCAAATCTACCACAGTCTCTGGATTCGCCGAGTCATCATCCTGCCCCCACTGCGCAGGCAACCTCAGACTCCTCCCCATCGAAATCACCAAAGGACACTGGGGAACATCGATCATGACCACAGAGTCCGTCCATGTCCACCAACAAGCAAAGGTCATCGCAAACCTCATCATCGCATCTCACGACATCCTCATCGAAGGCCTCGTCCAAGGCATGTGCATCTGCGGCGGCACCGCAACAATCTCCCCCACCGGAGAACTCAAAGGCGGTATCCGTGCAACAAAACTCATCATCGAACCCGGCGCCACCATCGATGGATCAATCGTAGAAGCACCATCCGTCGCACTCGGTTCCGTCAATGTCGACGCCGCATCCAGAGCACGACCAGGCACCGGCCCCGCATCCCAAATCGAGTTTAAACATTTCGATCTCGACGAAGCACTCGGAAAAACCAACAACAACCCAACCAATCAACCAATTCTCCTCCGCCAACCAACTCCACACAGATTAAGAGTCGTACGCTAAGCGTATGAACTCCCTACCAATCCTCCGCTCAATCTTCGCATCCGATTCAGACATCGGAACCTCCACCCAATCCAAAGAACTCGATCGCGCACTCCTCAAACTCCTCTCGATCCCACTCTTCGCGATGCTCACCGCCATCGGCGCACAGATCGCGATACCAACCCCTCCCTTCGGGATCCCCGTCACACTCCAAACCCTCATCGTGCTCCTCGCTGCAATGTCCCTCGGACCAAAGCTCGGCACTGCAAGCATGACCCTCTACCTCTTCACCGGCGCGATCGGTGTCGCCGTATTCGCCGAAGGCGAAGCAGGATGGCGCGTCCTCATCGGATCCACCGGAGGGTACCTCTTCGGGTTCCTCCTATGCCAACCAATCGCACACAAGCTCATCCGCAAACCCGACGGCTCAATCCGAGGATGGCTCGCACTCTTCCTCGCAGGAATCGCCGTCCACATGGTCATCTTCATCTTCGGAGTCCCCTGGCTCTGGTGGGTTTATCAAAACGACACCAAAGCAGACCCCATAACAATCCAACAAGCAATCCAAGGTGGATTCGTAGTTTTCATCCCCGGAATGCTCCTCAAATCAGGAATCGCCGCCGGTATCGCGGCATGGATTCTCCCCACCGTCGCACGCAGACTCTGGTAAATCGGACCAAAAACCTGTTTTAAAGTGAATGCGTTGGAATACAACCCCATCCAACAAGGTTGAATTACCCATGACCAATGCACTCACAAAAACAACGACGCAAAAACACATCGCCATCATCCGCATCATCGCCGGCGCTCCCCTGCTCATGTTCGGGATCATGCACCTTACCGGCGCCATGCCAATGAAACCCTTAATCGAAGCCGCCGGACTCCCAATGCCCGGGATCACCGCGATCGTCGCATCCCTCGCACAAGTGTTCGCAGGGTTCATACTCCTCTTCGGTGCATTCGCTCGTGTAGGTGCTGCCATCGCGATCGGTACGATGATCGGCGCACTCATCACCCACATCAAAATCCCAAACGACCAATGGCCAACCCCCTCCCAACTCGACATCAATGTCATGGTCCCCGGACCAGAACCAACATTCATGATGGGGCTCGCCGCAGGAATCATCCTCACCTCCGCATACATCATCTTCAAAGGCGCGGGACCATGGTCCGTCGATAGCAAACTCGTCTCCCATGCTCCCAACCAATCCCAAGACCAATCATAACTTGAGTGTCTTGATCTACTTCTCGGACCAATTCCACACTCCAATTCTAGGCAAATTCCCCCGATCCACACCCATATAAGCAGTTCTCAAAGCATCACCAACCCCGCATCACCGATGAAAGTGATGTGGAGAAAAAATCGTGTACACCCCGACAACACCCCCGCGCGTTCTCGCTGATAGAACTCGTCATTGTTGTGGTCATCATCGGGATCATCGGCGCCATCGCAATCCCCCGCATGTCGAGCTCCGCAGAGAACGCCTCCAAGAACGCTGTCATCGGTGATCAAGCAGTCCTACAAAAAGCGCTCGACCTCTACGAGATCGAACATGAAGGAGTCATGGTCCATGTCGGCGCTGCCGATGCAAAAACAATGTACTTCCGATTGTTAAAAAAATCAGATCTCGATGGCACAGTCAACGACTCAACCGGGATCTACGGCCCATACATCAACGGCATCCCCGCAAACAAAATCAATGGGCTCGCAACCGTCCGCAGAGACGGCGCCGCCGCAGGCGCAAACACTCACGGCTGGCACTACGACACAACAACCGGACGCATCGAGCCAGACCACCTCGCAGGCGCCACCGACTACAAAGCAACCGGAAAATCAGTCGAATCTGTAACCGATGATCTCATCAAAGCACTCGGCGGTTAACCTCGCAATGCGATGTGTATCACTTCTCCAGTGCACCTATCATTGAACATGACCCCGCAAGCATCCACAACTCCCACCCTCGTCTTCTATGACGGCTGGTGCAGCATGTGCATCCGATCCGCCAAGCTCTTCACAAAGCTCGATCGCAATCGCGGACTCGTTGAATGTATTGATCTCCGTGGCAACGACCCACGAATAATTGATTCTGGTGCCGATGTGCAAACCCTCGCAACATCGCTCCATACCCAAACACCCGAAGGCACCCTCCACGCAGGCCCAGAAGCAATCCGCCAAGCAATGAAAGCACTCGGCAAAGGCGCCAGTGTCTCATGGACCCGCTGGTTCTTGCTCCGACCCGTTGTTGATTTCTGCTATCGAATCTTCGCCCGCAATCGACTCCGATGGTTCGCAACCCACAAATGCACAGACGACTCCTGCACCATCAAATAACACGCAAGGTACAATCCCATCACTCAACCGTCTTGAGCAACAAAGTATCCATCCACAACCGATTCATCAGGCTCGATCGCAAAGAATGATGATGACTCCAAATGCTCAATCGAATCGAGCGGTGTCTCTGTTAACAACGCATTCAATACCTGCTCGATGATTTCGATATCTTCTTGCGGACACCGGAACCCTCCACGGAGTGGACGGGTGTGTTTCCCTTGCTCATCAACCGCGACGATCTCAAACTTCGCCCACACCGAACTCACACGCGTAATCTGCACGCCCCGCTTGACACCGACCCATTGAGTAAAAAACCGAGTCGTCGGATCTGACCCCGCTGTCCAACGCGAGAACCCATCATGCGTGAACACAAAGAGCTCTGTACCCCGCTTCTTCTGTTTCCCCGTAAACGCCATCGCAAGCAACGGCACAATCAAGATCGCAAATCCGATCAACGCGAACCAAGGAAAACTGATAATCGCGATCCCGAATAACTGACTATACAAGAATCCATAAATCCCGATGAACACCCACACGATCTTCCGCCAAACCGGACCGCTCGAACCCCTCGCAACACCTGATATACACAGAGAAGTGCGTCCCTCCAAAATAGGAAGACCGCACTCTGGGCAATGACCAGGAACGGGTATTCCCTCAAGGGAATACCCGCATCGAAGACAGTGATCAAACCGATCTCGCAGATAAGGCGAGTGAAGGTAGGATTGTTTGCTCATCGCAACTCAGCCCGCCGCCGGCCCTTGATATTCTGCATCTCCGAAACCGAGAATCGGAATAAAGATGAAACCTAGGAAGAAGATTCCAATCGCAAACCCTGCACCTTTACCAAATGACTTGGCAAGATCGACAATCACAATGATGGATACAACAAGACTCACGATCGGGATCAGCATCAGGATCAACCACCACGCGGGTCGTCCAACAATTTTGAGCACCAAGTACGCGTTATAAATCGGAATCAGAACGCCCCATCCGGGTTGCCCTGCCTTTGCAAACATCTTCCAACCACCCGCGATGATGAGTATAAGAATCGCAAGATAAATGACCAAGAAGACGATCGCGCCAATTCCCCCAGCCACATTGCCCGCGTTATTCTGTGCAAGTGTTGCCAACATCTGTATTCCCCTTTATGCTCTCAGGATTGTTCAATCTCGACACCCACACGGGCATACTCTTTGTATATCAGTATTCCCTAATCGGACGAATGTAAGTATTCACTTCAATTAGTCCCGATATGAAGCAGATCCAGACCCTGCTTTTCGGTCCGGACACACGATCATCGCACCAATCAAAATGCCCAATACCCCAACAAATGGGTCCGCAAACAGCATCCAGGTCGGCCTCTCCGCATTCATCATCGCATCGCTCATTTTGATATCCGGATCTCGCACTACGAGTTCCGCATCAACTTCCGCAGGCGCGTTCATCACTGAGAATGCAAGGAACAAACCAAGCAACACAATCAGTGCCATCAAAGACTGGACCGCTCGTTTGGATTTATTTGAAACTTTCGCACACACGATCCCACCGAGTATCCCCGCGATTATGTTGACGATAAACATCACAACAATCCAAGGCATGGTGACCTCAAAGCTGCCCGTTTCAAATGCTCCATCTGCCCCCATCACTGCATAAGCAGCGGTCAGACAGACAAAGACAGTCACAAACATGGCCATATATCCGAGTACAACCGCTGCGATCTTATTAAACATGATGAGTTCTCCTGTGTAGATTGTGTGCGCACAAGTGTACCAGAAGATTCGAGTCATCGGGCAGACAAACCGATTATGTTATTCGACTTCCAGGATCGTATCAATGGTCAGTTCGCCTGTGACTGTTCTTTGTACAGGACACTTGTTGGCGATCTCCTTGAGGCGGGCGCGCTGGGTATCATCGAGATCGCCTGTAAAACTCAGGGAGATGGTTATTTGCTCTGCATTGAGCGGGCCGTTGGGGCGGGAGTGTTCGAGATCGAGTTGGACGGATTCGAGGGGCCAGCCTTTGCGGTCGGCGTACATGCGGACGGTGATTGCTTTGCATGCACCGATGGAGGCGAGGAGCATTTCGTAGGGGTTGGGTGCGGTGTCGGTGCCTTGGAGTGATTGGGGTTCATCGACAAAGAAGGTGTGTTTGCCGGCGGTGCAGGTGGTGCGGTATTTGTTGGAGGTGTCGAGGGTGACGGACGCGGTATGGTTTGGTGTTGCAGTGCTCATAATGAATTATAAACACGGCGCACGCGGAATTATTCGCTCAGATAGAGACTGTGATTGAGTATCGCAGCGATCAGTTGTTGGCGCGGATGACGAGGTCGGTGTAGGCGTTGAGGTCGAGGGCGTTGATTGCGCCATCGCGGTTGACATCGGCGGACAAGTCTCCGGCGGTGTAGTTGGAGAGGAACTCGGTGTAGTCGGATGAACCCATTGTGCCGTCATTGTTGGCGTCGTATCGGTTGACAAACTCGTTGATTGATTGTTGGTCGATCCATGCGTCCCAGGCGTCTTGGGATTCTTCGATGTTGAGTTCGCCGTCGCCGTCACGGTCGTGGTTTTGGACGGCGTTTTCCATCGCGTTTGCCCAATACTGGCGTTGTTCTTGTCTTTGGACTCGGCGTTCGGCGTCGGAGAGTACACCGTCTTGGTCGGTGTCGTATTCGGCGATGTCTTCGAGTCTTTTTTCTTCTTCCATTTCGGCGAGTCGTTCGCGGAGGGCGGCTTCTTCGGTTGCGTTGAGGATGCCGTCGCCGTCGGCGTCGAACTGGCGCATCATTGCTTGGCCGCGTTCGGAGTTGATGAACTGTTCGACTTGGAAGGCTTCCATTTCTTCGGGGGAGATGTCTCCGTCACCATCGAGGTCGTATTTTTCCATCCACTCTTTTCTGAGTTGGAGACCCATTGCCATTTTTTCGAGGTCGCTGAGGATGCCGTCGCCGTCGAGATCGAACTCAACCATGCGATCCATCATCGCGGCGAATCCGGTTTTCCCGGTGGTTCCTTGTGGGATCACGCGCCCGGTTTGCTTTGGGGCTGGCTCGGGGGTTTTTTGGGTTGGGGTGTCGGGGGTGTAGGTTGGAGATGGGGCGGGTGTGAATAGGGAATCGTTGGTTGCCAGGAGTTCGTTTTGGGTGGCCGTTTCGGAGGATTCGTTGGATTTGGCGATGTAGATGGCGGCGCCGAGGATTGAAGTTCCGAGGGCGATTGTGGTGATGGCGGCGATTTTCGTGTTCATGTTGACCCCTATTCGATGCTCGAGTGAGCTGGTGTAGTTTTGAGTATACCAGGGATTGGGGATTTGGTTGCGGGGTTTTGTTGGGTTTTGGAGCAGTTAAACAGGGTTGGGGCGCGGATTGGCGGAGGATTTGGGTTGCTGCTTTGCGCTGGGTTTCGGCGTGCGCGGGGGTCGTTGGTTTGTCTTTGAGGATGTCAGACAAGCGGGCGGCGGCGAGGGCGCGGGATTCGGGTTCGATGATGGCGCGGCGCGCATTGGCGATTTGTTCGAGTGCGTCGACGGCGTGTTTGAACGATTCTGATTCGAGGATTGTTGCGAGTTGTGAGAGGGAGAGTTGATGGATCTGGCACATCTCGAAGGCGGACATCGAGGGGTTGGTCAGGTCTTCGAGGAGTTCGTTGGTGAGGGTTGGTTTTTGGTTTTCGAATCTGCTTTGAGTTTGTGCTGTGTGTTCCATGCGGGAATTATCGCATGGCTTATTTGCGGCACAAGGGGGAAGTTGGGGAGTGCAGGGATTTTGCGCACGGGGGTGGGAGATGGGGGGGAAATTTTTGTATTTTGAATTGAGAAAAGTATGCAGGAGACTTCATCACCTACATGGCACCCTACGGGTCGAAGGAGGGCACCTGGTTCAACCCCAGAATAAAATTTCTTGAAATTGGCAAAATGAAGATGTTAATCCAGAGCAAGTTACCTTATCGTTTATCAAAGAAAGAGAGAAACCACACATGAACTATCCCATTTTTACGGGCCTGCTTACCGCTGCCGTTGCATGTAGTTGTTATGGGTCCATCACGAATACAATCAATATTGAAAACGGCCAAGTATTAGGAGTTGCCGACCTAGCTGCTGGCACATTCAATGGCACATCATTTACAATTAACAGCAGCCTCGTAATCAATATCAACGATGGCGGCACCATGGGATCTGTCGACGAATACCTTGGCGACTGGTCAGGGTTTTCTTTATCAAATGCCACAATCAATATCAACTCTGGCGGAAGATTGGAAGGCGCAGCTGATCAAATACAACTTTCCACAACCATATTATCACGAGCAAGAATTAATTTGAATGAAAACGGATCGATCGGAAACTTGTTGATCCGTGGCAATGGCCTTAGCACGCTCAATCTTTACGGCGGCATCACAGATCAGGTCGTTGTAGATTCCCCTGGATTTGTTCGAATATCTGGAGGCATCCACCATTCACTTGGCGGATTTGCCCAAGCTCACAACGAACTTACTACTGAAATACTCGATGGAGAAATCTACGGAATTGGCCTTCGCGGCAATGACAGAATCGATTTACGAGGAGGAAGAATACACTCAATCGGTGCTGTCGGTGGTACACTCAACATCTTTGGGGACGAACTGATTATTGATGGCATCGCAATTGATTTAGCACTGAATGAGACCGTCGAGCTAAACACAGGGATCTTTGATTTTGATGTGCTTTCAGGTACTCTGGAAGATGGATCATTCTTTGAATTTGACCAATATCGTGAAGATATTTTTATCGGCGCGACCACCAATGTCTATTTTACAAGAACAGTTCCAACTATGCCTACTACAGCAATATTCGCATCCGGCCTCATTGCACTTACAAAACGACGCCGGTAAATACACCGGCGACTCAGATCAACCGATCATCACTCGCGATGCCGTGGGCGGGGGCGGTGTTGAGTTGGACGAGGACTTCGCCTTGGACTTGTTGGGCGGCGTCGGGGTTGTTCAGGCTTTGGAATTGGGTGTTGGTCTGAGGCATATGAAGGATTGTACATGATAGTGCAGGGGAGGTTTCCCCTGCAACCCCTCTTTGGGAAGTGAGACGAGCATGCAGGAGACTTCGTCACCTACATGGCACCTGGCCATACATCTATAAGTCGTGTGAGTTCGTTATAGACAATGGTTGGAAATTTTGATTCTTCGCCATCCCATTTGTCTTCGTAACCTTCCTCGCCGTACTCCGCAATCACTTCTTCGATCATGTCGAGCATTGATCGGTAGAACACTTCGGTTTGGACAACGCCGTCTAGGATCTTGGCACCTTCACTTGCTGGCTTATGTGCCCATAGTTCCTCAAACTCATAGATACGAACGCGAATGCCACTCGTTTCATCGCTTGGCGATTTGTAACAATCAAAAACCCATCGGTACTCGCCGGGTTCTTCGTCGAATGATGCGCTGGAGATATGTGCCCCTTGGCGAAGCAGGAGTGTTGCTGTTACAAGTTGACCCAATGCGTCGCTGAGATACGAAGCGGTCACGGTTGCTCTTTGATCACCGAGTTCTATTTCGCAGGTTGCCCAGCCTTGGCCGGTGAGTTTGTAGTTGAGATTGAAATGGGATTCGGGCATTGAGAATAGATGTTAGCATCGGAATTAGAAGGTGGAAGAACCTGCTTAGACCCGCAGAGCAAAACAGGGTACCCGTTTGAATGAGGAATAAAAAGAGAAGAGCATGTAGGAGACTTCGTCACCTGCATGGTACCCAGTATTTCAACCAAACCACCAGAACTTGCGTTTCCGTTCCAGCAGCCTTTGCTCTTTAACTTCCGCCACTTGTTCCTTTTGAGGATTGCGTCCTTCTCTCCATGCCACTTCATCTTCCGGTGCTACTGGCTCCTTCGAATCTTGTTCACGAATTTCTAATTCCGCAGAAATTCTTTTCCCTTCATATTTCTCAATGCTCCAACCATGACTCCCACTATATACAAAAACATTTGGCAGTAATATTTCGTATCCATTATTCAAATCACTCTTAAATTCCGATAAATCTTGCATAATTTTTCTGATGCCATGAATAGAAAAATCTAGTTTATCTCCATCTTTTAAGAACAATCGCAATGGTTTTTTGATTACTGCAATTTGTTCTAACTCAAGAAAATTCTTAACAAAAATTGTCATCACATAACTCTTATGATGCTCAAGCAATAATTCACCGCTTTGCAATGTGTCAAAATCATCAGCAAACGCAAGCGGAATTTCACTCAGGCCTTCGAGCAATAAAATCATGCCTTCTACTTCAATTTGACGGCCTTCATTAAACAATCTAACGCGAACAACTTCGTCAGCAATATCTCTTGTTGTATTTAATTTGTATTTTTTATGATGTTCAGCAACAACTCGCAGACTAACTTTGCTTTTTTGATCTAGCTTTTTCTGATTTTGTCTAGAAATTATTGCACCATACCAAGCTGCCGCCGCGGAGCTCCCAGCAATGAATAAGCCAACGATCGATATTAGCCAGTCAATCCAAGTAAATGACTCTAAGTCTAGCAACATTTATTCCAAACCTCACTTATCTAGTATAGGAAAAATTCGAAAATCGCTACTTAAATCACTTACAATACAATTGCTAAGATTGTTTCAAAACATGACAGCATCATAATGTAGCAACTAGAATCGCCAGCAATCATTTCAAATCAACCGATCCTCGGTGGCGATGCCGTGGGCGGGGGCGGTGTTGAGTTGGACGAGGACTTCGCCTTGGACTTGTTGGGCGGCGTCGGGGTCTACGAAGTCAGAATGGCAGCTTGCTTTTTCGCCTTCTTCGGCGCCGACTGCTTTCTTGGTTTTGGATGCGAGTTTGTGGATTTCTTCTGGGCTTAGGTATCCTCGTTGTTCGAGGATTTGTTGTTGTTCTGGGGTGAGGGCGGCGGATTTGACGACGGCGCCGCGTTCGAAGCCTTCGGCGTTTCCTGATTGGAACTCTTTGATTTCTTTACTGATGCGGACGGAGCACCAGTCGTGGCCGCACATGGCGCAGAAGTCTGTGTCGACATCGAGGTCTTCGTCGTGGTAGGCGCGGGCGGTGTCTTCGTCGAAGGCGAGTTCGAAGTGTTTGTTCCAGTTGAGGGCAGCACGCGCTTTGGTGAGTTCGTCGTCCCAGTCACGGGTTCCGGGAATTCCGAGTGCGACATCGGCGGCGTGTGCGGCGATTTTGTAGGCGATGCAACCTTCTTTGACATCGCCCTTCTTGGGCAAACCAAGGTGTTCTTTGGGGGTGACATAGCAGAGCATCGATGCGCCGTGGTAGGCGATGGAGGTTGCGCCGATGCAGGAGGTGATGTGGTCGTATCCGGGGAAGACATCGGTGACCAGTGGTCCGAGGACATAGAAGGGTGCGCCGTGGCAGAGGGTGCGTTGGAGTTTGGCGTTGTATTCGATTTGGTCGAATGGGACATGTCCTGGTCCTTCGACCATGACTTGGAGGCCGTGGGTCCAGGCGCGTTCGGTGAGTTCTGCGATGACTTGGAGTTCGGCGAGTTGTGCGAAATCTGTTGCGTCTGCGAGTCCACCGGGGCGGAGGCCGTCACCGATGGAGAAGGCGACATCGTGCTCGCGCATGAGTTCGCAGATTTCATCCCACATGGTGTACATGATGTTTTCTTGGTTGTGTACGAGCATCCATTTGGCGAGGAGTGAGCCTCCACGCGAGACGATACCGATGACTCGGTTCTTGACGAACTTGAGGTGTGATTTTTGGATGCCGGCGTGGATGGTGAAGTAGTCGACGCCTTGCTTTGCTTGTTTGTGGAGGGTGTCCATGATGAGGTCGTGATCGAGGTCTTCGATTTTTTTGCCGATGATCATGGAGTAGATGGGGACGGTTCCGATGGGGACGGTTGAGTTTTCGAGGATTGCTTCTCTACATGCGTCGAGGTCACCACCTGTGGAGAGGTCCATGACGGTGTCGGCGCCCCACTGTTCTGCCCATTGGAGTTTTTCGACTTCTTGGTCTGTGCCTGAGGAGATTGGGGAGGCGCCCATGTTGGCGTTGATCTTTGTTTTGGAGGCTCGGCCGATAGCCATTGGATCGAGGTTGCGTGCGAGGTGATGGATGTTGGCGGGGATGATTAATCGACCGGCAGCGATCTCGTCGCGGATTTGGGTTGCGGTGAGGTGTGGTTCGCGCTCGGCGACTCGGTGCATCTCTGGGGTGATGATTCCGAGGCGGGCGGATTCCATTTGGGTGATTGGGGTGAATCCGGGGGGTGTTGTTACGCGGCGGGTAACACCAAGCGCGTCGGTGAAGATGTGCGCTTCGTGGGCGCATGGGGAGGAGGCGAGCGGGGTTGCGTTTTCATCCTCGATGATTTCTACGGACCAATCTGCGGGGAGGAAGTCCCATGCGGTTTTGGTTGAGGGCTTTGGCATGCCTGGGGTGTCTGGGGAGGAGAAGGTGTATGGGCCTCCGATGTCGGGTTTGTGTGCGAAGGAGCCTGGGGTTGGTGCGGTTGCGTCTGAACCGGGGTTGTAGGCGCCGTGGACGGGGAGGGGGTAGTTTGAGCCTTCAATTGCGGGTCCGGGTTGAACGGTGCGGAAGGCCGCTTTCATATCGTTGGCGGTTTTGAATCGGTTGGTGAGCGCGACGGCTTTTCCCGCTGGGGAGGTGATTGAGAGGTGGTCTGGGGTTGATTTTGGGTAGGTTGTTTGGTCGGTCATGCGATATGCCTCAGTGTTATGCAACAGTGTTTCGCACCGAGGGGGAGTATGCGTGGGCAGTCTATACGGATCGACTGTCTGCATTCCCTCCGCCGGTGCGAGCCGGATCAGGTTCTACGGGTTCTTCTCAGCATCCTTGTGGGTGCGCCCCGAGCAGTTGGGGTATTGTAGCGGGGTTTCGGGAGGGGGAGGAAGGCGCTCTGCTCGATTTGATCCAAGCTACATAAGAGTTATTTAAAATCTTTTGGTCGGACATGCTCATGAAGCTTGTTGCAGGCGTCTTCGTATTGAGTGCGATTGAACTTCCATGGACCTAGATTTGGATAGGGTTCGTATTTGGTGATCCAAGTTCGAATGTTTGACCAAATCACATGCGTGTCAGTAACTTGTACATCAACTTGTGTGCTGCTGCATGCAGAGAATCCACAGCCGCACGCCAATAGCACCACGCGCTCTGCAGTGCATGGAGGAGTCTGAGCCACTGTTTGTTCACTGCATAATTCATCGAATGGTATTGCCCAATCATTTGATGTTCTTGGTTCTTGGCCATTCATCATGTTCGATGGATTATTCTTCATTTCATAATCACGGATGATGTCTGTAACAGGTTGATTGTCGATGCAGGCGAGGGCTCCAACAAGTCCGTCGCATTCAGAATCTGGAAATGTAAGTATATGAATCATGAATAAATCATAGGAAATTCGCTATCTTTGTTCTCGATGAATGCGCAGAAATCATATTCATTAGCTTTCGTCAATGCAGAGCATCTGGAACTTGATTGATCACTTGGGAATGATCGCAGAGGAGAGGCATTTCTTGGGTAGGCTTTTTTCCTGTATTCCAGGGTGCGGCCGCCTTGGGCGTTTGTGAACTGAGTACCGATGTGGAATAGTTGGAACCGTTTTGCGGTTTTTTGGGTGTATAGAATGTGGCTGATGAACTGTGAGGAGAATGCAGTATGCAGCCGATTCGGTGGTTGATGATTTTGTGTGCGGTGGTGATCGGATGGTCGACGGCGTTGCCTTGGACTCATGCGGATGTCTCGGTACTCGATCATGATCATGTGTATGACCCGGCGCATCCGTTTCCAGTATTGAGCGAGGGTCCGGGGGGACCTGTCGCGATTGTAGAGCCTCGGGGTTGGCGCGGGGATCGTGATCCTGAAGAAGAGGAGCGGTCTGCGTTGTCTTCAACGCTTGTATTGCATGTTCTTTCGTGGGGTTTGTCTTCACATGATTGCATAGACAGGTACATCGCGAGTGATGGATCGCATGGTCGATGGACACGGGGACCCCCTGGGGCGTGCGTTTGAAACATATATGAGTTGATACATGCCCTGGGTTCGCAAATGCGCCTGGGTTGATGTGTATGTACAAACCTAGTCCATGATCTACGCGGCAGATTTGGCTGCGAAAAAGAGTATACAAAATGAATACGAAATCTAGTTCGTCGGGATCACATCCCGACGCGGTTGTTGTGAATGCAAAAAGCATTCCTGAAGAAGAGTACCAGACTTTTCGAGGATGTCTGATGTTGTTTTTGATCTTGCTTGCGATTTCGATTATCGCAGCTTTGGTGATGGTGTTCTTGCATGACCCTGGGGCTGCCACGACGGTGTGATTTGGGGTTCCATGTTTAACTTGTGATCGGCCTGCACTTGTCAGGCGTGTTGTCATGCGCGCTCGATATGGGCATTGTGGGTACTGAGTTGTCGCAAGAAATCTGTGATGATGAACTAGGATAGAAGACTTGGATCGCGCACGGGGGTTGTGTCTTCGAATCAGGCGATGAATACGGCGACTTGTTTTTGGTTTGGTGTGATCATGGCGAGGTCATTTCGTTCAGTTCAGTTTTCGTTATTCTCATCGTGCTCGACTGTGATGACGATGCTGCCGGTTTTTTTATTGGTGTCTGCGTAGGCGTGGGCTTGTTGGATTTGGTTGAGGGAGTAGGTGCGGTCGATGGTGGGTTTGAGGGCGCCTGATTCGACGAGGTCTTTGAGGATTTGGAGTTGGTCGCGTTTGTCGAGGGCGATTCCGGAGATGAGTTTTTTGTTGCCAACGATTTTGGTATAGATCATTTGGAAGATGACTTTGCCGTTCATTTCAGAGGCGAGGAAATGTCCGTTTGGGTTGAGGGTGTGTTTGCATTTGGAGAATGAGCGTTTGCCTACGGTGTCGAAGATGATGTCGTAGGTTTGTGATCTTGTTGCGAAGTCTTCGTTGGTGTAGTCGATGAACTCATCGGCGCCGAGGGATTTGACGAACCCTTCTTTGTGTGTTGAGCAGACGGCGGTGACATGGGCGCCGTCGTGTTTGGCGAGTTGGACGGCGGAAGAACCGACACAACCAGCGGCACCGTTGATGAGGATGCGTTGGTTTGGTTTGATGTTGGCGAGTGTGCGGAGGAAGTGGAGCGCGGTGAAACCTCCGAAGGGGATGGAGGCGGCTTGTTCGTAGTTGAGGTTCGTCGGGATGGGGAGGACGGCGGCGTCTTGGGAGAGGGCGATGAATTGGGTGTGGGTGCCGAAGTTCATGCCGGCAGAGGCGAAGACTTTGTCCCCCACTTTGAAGTTGATGACATCCGATCCGATGGATTCGATTTCACCTGCGAGGGTTGTGCCGAGGATTTGATTGCGGGGTTTGAAGATTCCGATCGCGAGTCTTCCGAGGATGGTGAAGAGGGGTGAGCCGAAATCTGATCGGCGCATGCGTGCATCGCCTGAGTTGAGAGTTGTTGCGTGGATGCGGATGAGGACTTGGTTTGGGTTTGGCGATGGTTTTGGGATTTGCTTGATGGTGACCACTTCTGGGGGGCCGTACTTTGAGTAGGTTGCAGCTTGCATGTGTGATCCTGGCGTGGGTTGGTATTGGGTGGAGAGTTTATGCGATTTGGATTGTGGAACCGGTGTGGCTGTTGGAAAATGCGCCGCGTTGGTGAGTGACGAGTGAATCGATGTAGCGTGTGAATGCGGGGCTTGCGCGGTGGAGGTGACGGGTTCGTTTTTGCCATACTTCGGAGATGAGCTGGGTATTGACAATTCGGGCGATGTCTGGTTGCCAGAGTTGCCAGACGCGTTGGTCGAGGATTCCTAGATCAACAAGTGCGTATTCGTGGGCGAGGAGATCGAAGTATTCACGGATCGCGGCAGCGGTTTCGAGGTCGCCTGTCCAGTGGTCATTGAGACGCAGGTCTGCATCGAGGCGACGGAAATCGATCAACGAGGCATGGCGCTGGGTCAGATTGAGGAAGACCTGAGCGTTGAGCGATTGTTGATGTGACTTTGAGCCTCGAAAGTATGCGAGGATCGCGCAGAGCGATCCGGTTACGATCGCACAGGTCGAGACGAGTTGGAGGAACAGCGGCAAGGACATGGCATTGGTCCTTCTGCTCTCTCGGATTGTTCTTGTTGGATGGGTTCCATGAGCGGATGGTATCCCTTGTTATTGGGGAGTCAAATAAGGGATTGAATCCAGTTGCGGATGGATTGGATTTGGTCTTGGGTGAGGGGGTCTGCTTCGTCTTGGGGGGGCATGATTTCTTCGTCGTCTGCGGGGAGTTCGATGAGGTAGATGAGTTCGGAATCATCTGGGGACCCGCGTTCGATGATGTTGAGTTCTGGATCGAGGGTGAAGACGAGGGAGTCGAGTCGGAGGTCGGCTTTTTGCTTCCTTTTGCCGTGACATTTGATGCAGGAGTTGTCGAAGATTGGTTGGATGATGGTGTTGTATATCTCGATGGATTCTGCGGTGAGGTTCAGTGCTTGGATCTGCGGATCTGATTGTGGGTCTGATTGCGGGTCTGGGGTTGGGTTGATGATTTGTTTGAGCGGGTTGGTGAGGAATCCTTTGCCGTGGGTGAGGTCTCCTCCGAAGTGTCCTGTTGCGCAGACTGCGCCGGCGGATGGGCAGAGGAGTGCGAGGTAGACGATTGAGGATTTGAATGTTGATTTCCGGAGGGCGATGAGGAGGGCGATCGCGGTGATGAGGATGAGTGCACCGGAGAGGAGTCCGAGGATTCGGTGGAGGTCTGCGGATTGGCCGTAGTCGTATCCGAGGATGAGTCCTGTGGTGATGGCGACGATTGTGGATGCGAAGGCGAAGGCGAACATGACTGAGGCGGCGTTGCTTGGGCGGAAGTGATCAGCGATTGATCGGCGGGTGCATCTGAACCAGAGCAGGCGTGTGGTTTCAACCAATGCAGCGCAGACGATCAGCGCGATTGGGAAATGGAGAACGACCATGTGTAGCCGGGCGATGAACTCGATGAGGTGGGTGAGCATGGGTTGTTGTTGTTGTGTTTCGTTGCTGTTGGATTAGTCTTCGGTGAATTCTTCGTGTCCGATTCTTTTGCTTGAACGAAGGGCGTTGTAGTGTTCTTTCGCTGCGGGGCGGTCTTGGGACCAGAGAGACTTTGCAAGTTCGAGGGAGGCGGTTGCGCCATTGGCGAGTTGGATTCGCAGATCACGGATGAAGTCTTTTTCGTTGTCCTTGTACTTTTCCTTCGATCGTTCTGGGATTGATGCTTGCTCTGCGATCTCGGCGCATTGGAGGAGGAGGATGGTGATTTGATTGGCGGCGAACGCGGCGTCGGACCATTGCCATTCTTCGTCGAGTGTTCGCATCGGGGTTCTCAAGGTTTTGAGGTGTTGGTTCGCTTGTTTCATGTAGTTGTCAAACTCAGAATCGTCCAATCTGATTGAATGGGTTGATGATACTGATCCCATCGCGATTGCGGGGATGGCGAGGGTGCTTGTTGCGAGGAATGCTCTGCGGTGGATTGATGGATTCATGGGTTGATCGTTCTGCATGGATGTGCGTTTTTTGGACGGGCGAGTTGTAGTCGTGATTTATCTTTACTGTAACAGGATATTGGGTATTGGTTGCAGTTTTGAATATATCTGCCGAGAAATGGATCGATGATGTGATCATTACTTTGACACAATCATCCATTCCATAACGCTCGACATCGGGAGGGTATTGCATCCGAGGTGGCGGAGCATGTTGAGGCATTGGGCACGATGGTGCATGGAGTGGGTCATGACATGGGTGAGGATGCCGCCGGCGGTGAAGGTGTAGGTTTGATCGCCGCGATCTCGGTTGATGACGGTGTCGAATGGAATCGCAAGGGCAGCTTGTTCGAAGGCGTTTGTGGTTGGGTCGTGGAGTTCGATGATTTGGTCGAGTGTGTAGGTTTGTTCTTCGAGGCGTGGACGGCTGGGGGTTTGTTTGAGGACATCGGTCCAGCCGTGCATGGCACCCAAGTTGTGAACGAGGTTGTTGTGGAGAGATCCGGTTCCCATCTCGAAGGGTTGTGTGAACTGCTCTGGGGTGAGTGATTGACAGGCGGTGTAAAGCTGATGGTTTGCCCAGCGGTCATGGGCGATGAGGACGGCGGATGGGTTTGATGGTTGCATGTTATCGGTGCTCGTTTCAATGGGAATCAGGGTAGTTTTCGATGGGAATCGTTTGGAGGTAGGATACCCGATTTCTGTTGACAGTGTGCGACTGATCTGTATGATCGCAGTATTGGAGGGTGCGATGAGAACGACGATCTTTGTGTTTGTGATTGCAGCGATGACTGTTAGTGTGTTTGGGGATGTGATTGTGTATTCCGGGGCATTGGCAGAAACGCGGGCGCAGTTCAATGTTGATTCGGATGGATTGGCGTTGGTGGAAGACTTTGAGAGCTTTGCGGGTGGGCAGGCGGTTGGTGATATGCCCAACAATGGCGCTCGATTCGCAGAAGAATATGCGGATGGGTCGTTGGCACCGTTGCCTGTCATTCAAGCGACGGCGAGTGCGCCATCCGGGAGCCGATGGATTGCGAACTTTGGGAATGGTCGTCCTGCGAGTTCTGCTTGGGTGATTCGTCCTGATTTGCCTGGGGATCTGATTTATGCATTTGGTCAGGTCAATGCGCAGGGTGATTGGGTTCGGATTGAAGGGTTCGATGCGAATGACGAGTTGATTGTGACCGTTGATGCGCTGCCGATTGCGGCGGGCGCGTTTGCGGGGTTTATAGTGCGTGAGGGTGTGAGCAAGGTTGTTGTTACGCCACTAGGTAACTTTGATGGGCTCAACGGGATGGATGATGTGCAGGTATCAACGCAAGCGATTGATCTTTGTATGGTCGATATCACTTGCGATGGACAGGTCAACTTCTTTGATGTCTCTGCATTTCTCTCGGCGTACAACAATCAAGATCCCCGTGCGGATTTTACGGGGGATGGGCAGTTCAACTTCTTTGATGTGAGTGCATTCCTTGCGCAGTATTCTGCGGGATGTTCATAAGAAGTTCATAGGCCTGACTTTGTAGTGAATATACATTACACATTTACTTATGGTTTTGTGTTTAGCACATGTCTTGAGATTTTTTCAACTTCGCAAAAATGAACACACCCGAGCGACGCGCCCGGGTGGTTCGAGAGGAAACGGATGTTTTGGGAAGTGCCTTGCCGGCGCTGGTTGCCAGAGGGAGAGGCATCGCCGGCGTTTGAGTCCGGCAAGGCACGGCGGGGAATTACTGTTTGTGGTGTTGATCTGATTGTGTGGTTTTCGATGACATAGAGAGGTCAACCTATGTACCCAACTGATTGTTCCGGTATTGAACAAAATATCTTACTCTTTGGTTGGATATTTTTGATCGAGTTGAAATTAGGCCCGCAAAGACTCAAATATGAGCCCGAAGGCTGCTTTGATATCTTCTGCGAGGAGGGGGCAGGTTGCCTGGGAAGCGAGGCCGGCGAGGGCGATTTTGAGTAGCCATGCTGCTTGTGAGACATCTATGTCTGCTTTGATTTCACCGATACCTTGGATGCGCCCGAGCGATTGGGAAATCGCGGTATGAATCCTGTTACGGACACATTCGACGCGTTCCTTCGTTCCTTGATCGCAGGTTGCTTGGGTGATTGCAGCTTTCTGCATCATGCAACACAAGCTCGATTCACCTGAGTGGTGATAGTCGATGATCATGCTGAAACAGGCTTCGAGATCTTGGAAGGTATTGATTGCTTCGAGTTTGCTGATGAATGGAAGCACGACGATTCGGTCGTACGCATCGAGGGTGGAGAGGTAGAGTTCGCGTTTGTCGCCGAAGGTGTCGTAGAGTGAGAATCGGTTGATTCCCATTGCTTGGGTGAGATCGGAGATGCTCGCGGCGTCGTATCCTTTTTCCCAAAAGACACCCATCGCCTTGGCGAGGACGGTATCTGGATCGAATGACTTTGGTCTGGGCATAAAAATATCTCTTCCGTATGGTACACGCTTGAGAGCCAGATTTTATTCATAATTGTTGTCTTGCGGACAAGTAATCACTGCTGAGACACTTAAAAAAGCCTACCAAAGTGCCGTTAAGGGACCATAACTGTTTGATTGAGTCTGGTTGATGTCTCTCGGAGCATGAGCGTGATGACGACTTCATCACCGGATTTTACTTTGGTGAATGCGAACTCTCGGGTGACTCGTTCGCCTGGTTTGATGCCATTAATTGACCGGCGGATTCTTGGTTCATTTGGTGGGATCGCGATGACTTCGAAATCCTGATTGATGTCTAGGTTGTTGGTGACTTGTGCGCTGACCACGGTGACGCCGCTGGGTGATCTCTTCGCGCTGAGGATCATTTCAATGCCATCGAGTCCGAGTTCGATGGTGCGTTCGATGCGGATGAGTGGGTAATCCTCGTCCGCTTGGAGTTCGATATCGAAGACGAGTTTTTTATCCCCTGCGAGTTCACCGAGTGAGTATGCAATTTCGAGTGGGATTTGTAGGGTTTGATTTGCTTCGAGGATAAAGGGCATGACTCTGGGTTTGATTTCCCATGAGCGATCGATGATGCCGTTGGGATCTGAGTACCCACCGGGTTCAAGGATGAAGAGTTTTCCACGCACGGAGATTGGCCATGGATTGGTGAGCTTGACTGCATGGTTATGCACCCCGGACTTTGCTTGCAGTCGATCAGGGGTGATCTTGAGTGCATTGAGGAATCGAACGAGATCGGTGTTGACGCCTTCGATGATGATTGGGGTTCGTGTGACTTGGACACGGTGGACGGGGAGACTGAGTTCCCCGATTCGTTCGACCGGGATTTGGGTTTGGTTGTTGAACATGTCGTATTGGGTGACGGTGTTCATCGAGAGTGGTAGGTTGATGATCGCGGGTTCGAGTGTTGGTTCATCGAGCCAGAGGATCATGATGCCTTGAGATTCTGAGTTGGGATCTGCCTTTGGGCTTGCGATGAGTGCGTGGACACCTTCGATAAGGTCGAGTTTTTCGATTGCTCTTCGGGTGCCGAGTCTTGATGCGAGTGTTTTCCAGACGACGAGTTCGGGCGCTGGCATGACCTGTCCGCGTTTGCCTGGGGAGATCCACCATGCGTCATCGAGTTCGAGGAGGAACTGCTTGTTGTCGTATGGGCTTGAGGTTGCTTGCCACCAGAATGAGATTGCTTTGCGAGCGAGGGCCCCCACTGCGGAAGATATTTCAACACCTGACCAGTTGTTTGCTTCGTACCCGGGGGTGATCTTCATTCCCAGTTCCGAGAGCATGCGGTCTTTGGGGGTTGGGAGAGCGTTGATAATTTGTACCCAATCATCGACGATTAACGTCATGGATTCTTCGGTGCTTACCTGGTTTTCAATCACAAGGAGTTGTCGGGATGGGCCGATAATTCCGGGTTCGATCGTGCGGTCGATTGACCAGGGGGTCTTGATGACGGGGCCGGGGACATATCCGATGAGCGAAGTCCTGATTGCATCGAGTTGAGGGTTGAGGGTTTGGGTTTTTTCTTGGGTTGGTTGTTCGCCGAACTGCCAGTGGATGACTGCTTGGCCGTAGTGGTCGAGCATTTCTCCGCCCCAGTTGAGCCAGGGTGTTGATGGACCTGCCATCACCGGGAGGACTTCATCGGGATCAATCGCGAGTTCGTTAGCGAGCCCTTTGGGGAGTTCTGCGAATCCGAGACTGAGTTCGGTGCCCATTTTGAGGAGTTCGTTGACCGCGAGCATGCTCGGGGAATCTGGAGAGAGGAGTTCTTTGGTTGTGTTGTAGGACCAGATGTTCATCGATGCGCGTGAGACCCCTGCGCCCTTGACAAGACCTGGTGCGGACATCGCGATCTTTGGATTGGTCAGGTCTGCGTGGATAGAGAACATTCCTGAGTCTGTGTCTTGCTCGCTTGGGGCTGCCCAGATGAACTCGAGGGTTCGGATTCCGACGAGTTGTTCGTTGACGACCACTTCGAGGATGGCGCGGTACCAACCGAATCCGGGGAGGTTGGGGGTCCAGTCAACTTCCACTCTGCGGGTGCCGTCGGTGATGATTTGGGAATCGACTTCGCGTGCGCCTGTATCGAAGACTCTGATTTGAGCGACGATCGAATCTCCTGTGAGATCACGGACGAGCACGCGGATGGGGGGGGCGGTTTGGGATTCGACGATGTTCCCTGGATGACCTGTCGATATTTCGAGTCGGGGGAGCTGGGCGATGATGAGGTTATCGAAGAATGCTTTGCCTTGGAAGTCTTCTTCAAAGACCGTGAAGGGGGGTGCGTCTGCGAGATCGTGTTGTTCTTTGGGTTGGAGGAGTTGGAGTTCGATCTCGATGAATGCCGCGTCTGGGTAGATGCCTTCGATTTCGAGGGAGATCTGTTGCCATTCGCCCATGGTGTTGACAAGCGGGGTTGATTCTTCGCCGCCTTCGATTTGGATGCCTTGTTGGTCGAGGAATCGGGCAACGAGTCGTGCTTTGGAGTGGACGATGTCTTGGGTGCGGACACGGGCGCTGACGAGGTAGTCTGCGTTTTGGAAGATGGAGAGTTCGCCGTAACGGAGGAGGAGGCTTGTCGATCCGCCGTGGGTGGGGAGCATGACGGAACCGATGCCTGAGTAGGCGGGTGATTTGTAATCGAGTTCGGCGCCGTTCCAGATCGGAAAACCTGGGCGCAGTCGCGGGACTGCGGGGTCATTTTGGGCGCGGATCCATCCGAGGGGGACGGGGAGTGGATTGATTTCTCGTTCTTCGAAATCGAAGGCGCGGACGACGCGGTTGGCGCCGGCGGGTCGTTTGCCGGTGGCTCGATCGAACTCTTGGGCGTTGGCGCAGGTCGTCATAAACAGCGCAATGGATAGTGCAATGCGTACTGGGCGTAGAAACAGCGTGTGGTCGAGTAGAGCCATCAGGGTTTGTATCGGTAGATGCGGCGAATTGCGTGCAGAATCGGGGAGAAAGGGGTGATTTGACCGTTTCGGTGAACAATGTGCATTTCGGGCGGGTTCTCCCATAGGATTGATGATTCGATGTACCCAACGGAACCTGCAATATGGCTGATCACGCGGACCACGTTCAACACCACCCTTTTGTCCCCAAAGATTCTGCGGAATCTGCTGCGATGGAGTTTTATACCGTCGCGAACCAGAGGCGGACGGTTCGGCAGTTCTCAGATCGACCGGTCTCACGCGAGGTGATCGAGACGATCCTGATGGCGGCGGGCACAGCGCCATCGGGGGCGCACAAGCAGCCTTGGCGTTTTATTGCGATCTCGAATCCGGAACTCAAGCACAAGGTGCGGGTTGCGATTGAAGAAGTCGAGACCGAGTTCTATCAGGAGAAGGCTTCGGATCGTTGGTTAGAAGATTTGGAAGACTTTGAGACATCCCCGGACAAGTCGTATTTGGATACGGTGCCTTGGATTATTGTGGTGATGGCGCTACGGACGACGGACGATGGCGAGCAGGTGTATTACCTTAATGAATCGGTCGGGTTGGCCGCGGGGATGCTCTTAACAGCTGCGAATCATGCGGGGTTGTCGACGGTGACGCAGACCCCGAGCCCGATGGGGTTTTTGCGGGAGTTGCTTGGGCGGCCGAAGAATGAGCGGCCGTATATGGTGATCCCGATTGGGTATCCTGCGGATGATTGCACGGTGCCGGATCTTGGGCGGAAGGGGTTGGGGGAGATTGCGGTTTTTGAGGAGTGAAGTAAACTGCTTACGATTCGCATGAGCAAAACACCTTGCAATTAATCTGGAGCACTTACTTCGCAGTGAATAATGACAGCACGAATACCCATAATAAATAAGTCACTCCAAACACCATCAACTGTATTCATATCCAAAATATAAATATTTGATTCATTGTCAACAATTGTATTCGCCACTGCTGGGCTTATTGCCGTTTGTAAAACTGGAGAGTCGCCAGAGGACACAGTCTGAGCTAACACAGTTTGTGTCCCCGTCAAAATTGATTCTGAAATCAGAGTCAACACTAAGTCGTCACGTGTTGAATCATCAAGATACACTACTTCAATATCAACAATTTTGGCAGCTTGAGGCATGGTATTTACATAAGCCCTCACGACTGCACTGAAGTTGACTGGGACTGAAACAATTGGTGGGAGTCCAGAAAAATCTGTAGGTACAATTGATGCGTTTTCACTAAATTCCCAAAGCGAAATCGTGACTGATCGCATCTGATCTGTGTTGTAGTTAAATGAATCTGAAGAAGTATTGCCAGACACTGACAGTGTATCTGTGACAACAGAGCTTGCAGACACTGTGCCAATCGCATCAATATTGCTGTTTGCGTACAGTGTTTCATCAATGTCTACGTTGCCTTGAAAAACCGCATCTTCGAGCATTTGAAAGGTGTTGGCTGAGTCAATATAGAAACGTTGAGCGCCGCTCTTCCAGAATATCCAGCGATCAGTATTGCCGTCATACCACTGATAGGTATCAACAGTATTGTTAGCAGCAAGAGCGATGTAAGGTTGAGACGAATTTGATGGACTAGATACTACAAGACCGCTGAAACCACCATTGTTTTGAACTCCAAAAACTTCACCCCCAACAACAGGTGACGAACGATTGATGAGAACGGTTTCATTGCCTGTCCCATGCCAAAGTACACCAGGAGCCTGCACCCAATCAGGATTCAAAAGAATATCTGCAGTAATTGCGTGCTGAGCTTGTGGAGCTGCACCTATTTGGATGCGAGAAGGTAACGGGGAAAAAGCACCAACTGAACTCCCAAGGCGAATATTTGTTTGCACCCAAACAGGAGTGCCTGTAAAAACGGCTCCAAAATCAACTTCAACAGTAAACACTCCCGCAACAACATCAATATCTTCAAATGAAAGCACAGTCCCAATCTGAGAACCGCTTGTCGATGCATCCCATAATTCAAACTCAAAATCGTATAAATCATTGGCGATAGAACCATTGTCACGAAGTTGACCTTGAACCACAAAAGGTTCTGCAATTACAAAACTCGTAAAACTACTAAGTACGATTAATAAGCATGTTAGGTTTTTCATATTTTTTCCAACTTCATACAATAATGTGTTATTTGACAACATGAATATAGTGCCTTATGCTGACAATATCAAATAGATTCATTTTCTTGCCCGGAGCATTCACATGAGACTTGTCACCATTTTTAGTTTTTTTCTATTTTCCAGCACGTCTACAACCTGTTTCGCACAGCCTTTTGAACTTGACATCGTTTCGATTCATGCAGGAGGTTCTACAGGAGATCCAGAAAATGATTACTCTCTCTCGCTAACATTTGGTCTATCCATGGCTGCACCAGGAATTACTATCAGTAACTATGATCTTTCCTTTGGGTTCTGGAATGCAATTGGTACTCAAGCTATTTGCCCTGCAGATTTTACCGGAGATGGCACTCTCAATTTCTTTGATGTTACTCTCTTCTTGTCCGCTTATTCTGCTAAAGAACCGCTCGCGGATTTTAACAAAGATGGCACTTACAATTTCTTTGATGCAAGTGATTTTCTTAGCGCATATAACGCAGGGTGTTGAAACAAGCGACAATCTTGCGTCGTGTTCCAGTTGAGAATCATGCTCTGAAAATTAGTATGCCTTAATAGTCTTAACTTCGAATTCTATGCCGATAAAATGCGACCAATCTTTCAAGCTTTACATGACACTTCATCGGAAGAGTTTGAAAAAGCTGGTTACAGGTACATTTTTTTATTGTAGATGTACCACTCGAACATCAGGATGGCGAGGGCGGCGAGGAGGAAGTAGGGCCACCAGTCTTTGATGCGTTTGCGCTCGGTGTTGGATTCGGCGGTTACGATTTGGTTGGCGAGGGCGATGGTTTTGAGGGTGCTTACATTGGATTCGGCGGGGTCGAGCAGGTTGGCGGAGAAGATTCTTGTGTTGGTCCCGTCGTTGACGAGATCGGTTGGGCCGGCGGTCCCTCTCCAGGTGAGGCGGTAGATCCCGGCGTTTTGGATTGGGCCGTAGACGACTCGGCCGTCGGCGGCGGGGATGATTTCTTCTGAACGCGAACCATCGGGGAGCAGGACACGGACATTGGTTGCGTCAGGTGGGATGCGATCACTGAGCACATTCCCCGGGATGATTTGGTGTTGGTCTTGGTCGATGGCGACGATGGAACCTGTCCCGAGGTAATCAACAGCGCTGGCGAGGAAGACGACAAAGGAGACATCGAAGGGCCAGTTGGTTTTGGTGATCGCGAAGGGGACGAGGATGGCGCGGACATCTCCCGAGCTTGTTTCGAGGATCGCGGGTCCCGATACAGTTTCGGCGAGGGAGACGACACCAGAACCTTCGCGGATTTCGACCTTTGGTGTCTCGGACATGAGCAATGCGTCGAGGGTGAGGTCGCGGAGGACGGGGTGCGTGCGGCGCCAGTTGATGATTGGGCCTCCGGGTCCTATTCCGTTGTCGATGACACCGAGTTCGCCGGTGAGGACTTGTCCGATGACGAGGTATCTGCCTGGGTCGAGGATTTCGCCAAGTTCGTTTTCTTTGGGGAGGTATCCATCGAAGATGACGAGGTCGTATGCGTCGTTGTCGCCGTTGAGTCTGCCGGATTCGTATTGGGATGGGGTGATGGTATCGAATCTGGAGAGGGGGAGACCATCGAGTGCGGACCCGACGAAGAGGTTCCCGGTGGAGACGAGCGCCACCGCGGCTTGCTTTGCGGGGGGGACGACGAGAATTCCTTCGTTGTCGGCGAGGAGGACATCAGCTTCAGGATTCGTATTACCGTTGGTTCCAAGGCGGACGCGGATGACGACGCCGTTGGGTTCGTCGAGTTCGAAGACGATCCCACCGGAGGCGGGTGTTTTTTGTCCGGTGGTTGCATCGACATTCGATGCTGGGAGGTCGATTCCTCTTACGGCGACGACATTGCCATCAACGAGGAGTTCCGCGTCGACGGTGCGTTCGATGGTGTCGGTGGATTGCACCCCGACGAAGATGGAGAGTTTGCTTGGGGTGTCGTAATCGCGTTCGGAGCGGAGGGCGACGAGTCCGATGTTGTTGGAGGTTTGCGATCCGATGGCGTGGTATTCGAAGGTGGTTTGGGTGTCGACTTCTTCGGCGCGGACGGAATCGATGTCGGAGACTCGGCCGTCGGAGAAGAGGTGGAAGAAGTAGGGTTCGCCGCCTTTGAGTTCGTCGAGCTCGTGGGATTCGGTGATTTCACCGAGTTCGTTGGTCGCGTTGACGATCCGGTTTGGGCGCTGGGCTTGTGCGAGGCGGTAGGCTTGTTCGATTGAAGATGGCGCGTCGGTTTGTTCGATCGCGTTGATCGCGTTGATGAGATCGGATTGATCGGAGGTGAAGTTCATCACGATTTCGGCGTTGGCGTCGAAGGCGATGAGCATGGCTTCGTCGGCTTTTTCGCCTGTCGCGAACATGCCGGGGGCGCGCATGGTTTGGACGAGTTCGATTGCTTGTTGTTTCGCAGCGTCGAGTCGGGAATCGGCGCCGAGTTCATCGGAGCCGTCGACGGCGGCCATCGATGCGGAGCGGTCGATCATCACGATGTACTTTTGTCCCATCGCGGTGGTTGATGCGGAACGGGGTTGGGCGAGTGCGAGGATGATGAGTCCGAGGATGATGAGTTGGAGGAAGAGCAGCAGGTTTTTGCGGAGGCGCTGGAAGGGGGCGTTTGCTTGGAGGTCTTGGATCGCCTTCTTCCAGAGCAGGGTCGAGGAGACTTCCCGCGGGATTCGGCGGAGCTTGAGGAAGTAGAGGATGATGAGCGCAGGGATCGCGATGGCGGCGACGATTCCGGCGAGCATTGGGGTGGCCCAGGTCATGAATTCGCTCCTGTCATTCCGAACCAACTACCCATAATTCCAGCAACATTTACGAAACCTGAAAATCCACAGAACCACACTGAAAATTTCACCATTGAACACCCACGGGCCGGGCGTCCACTCGGATGTTCGACAATCTGCATGTACAATAAAATGCCCGCAAACACACCTGCTGAACCTATGAATAGAACAATAACTAGGCTACCAATCTGATCTACAAGATCACCTGATAGCAATCGGTTTTGAGTACCAAGAAGCCATGACCTGATCGTCAAAAATGCGGAAACCATATTCAGAAAATAAAGCACTGCAACCATGAGAACAAGTTTTACCGCAGGAAAAATTGTCATCCCCCGGCGTGGTTGAAGAGACTGATTTCCAGCTCTATTCATCGCAGTACCCCGCGTTTCCTGAGGTAGTCGAGGAGGAGGGTGTCGATGGGGCTAGGCATAATCACTCTCCCTTCCAAATCAACAGTAGATAGGTGGTTATCGATAACAACTGCAAGGTAGCCAAAGATACGATTCCGCGTTTGACCACTTTAAAGTGCACTGGTTCATACGCAACTTGTGCAGAAGCTGCACAAGCTGCAAGCATAACTAGTGAAAGTGGGCCAACAATCGTTAGCATTATTCCTACCACAAGCACATCGGAATGAAGCTCTTGAACGACCGTTCTGTGCATCATGAATGCAAGCGCTACGAACAGGGCAGCAAAGAAAATCATGTAGATATGATTCAACTTTTGTTTCATCGCAGCACACCTCGTTTACGGAGGTAGTCGAGAAGGAGGGTGTCGATTGGAGTGTCGGTTTGGATTGTTAAGGCGGTGATTTCTCTTCTTGCGCAGAAGTCGCGGAGTTCTTGGCAGTATGCGGAGAGGTTCTCTTTGTACTTCTTTAAGAGGGGTGCGGAGATGGTGACTTCGGCCATGTCGCCGTCTTCGATGTCGCGGAGTTGGAGATCGCCTGCGATGTCTGGGTTCACTTCTTGAGGGGACAAGGTTTGGATCGCGAAGACATCGTATCCGCGGCCGACGAGCATGCGGAGTCCGGTTTCGTAGCCTTCTTTCATGAGGAAATCGGAGAGGACGATCATGACGCCTTTGCCTCTTCTTGTCATCGCGATGCGTTTGCATGCTTGTCCGAAATCTGTGGAGCCTTCGGGTTCGATGGTGCAGAGGAAGCGGGCGAGGTCGTGGGTGCGGCGCCGGCCGCGGAGATCGCGGATGTTGCCGGCGACTGATTTTTCGCCACCGGGAATCACGAGTTCATCACGCAAACCGACGGCGGTGACTTCGACGCGATTGAGGTTGATGAGTCCGATGTATCCCATCGCCATCGCGACTTGTTGCATGTAGTAGAACTTGTTTGGTTCGCCGCAATCGCTTGAGGCGGATGCGTCGATGACGATGTGCAATGAGAGGTCTTCTTCTTCCATGAAGAGTTTCATGAAGAACCGATCGAGGCGGGCGTAGATGTTCCAGTCGATGTGTCGGAGGTCGTCGCCGGCGGTGTAGGGGCGGTGGTCGGCGAACTCGACGGACTCACCTCGTTTTTTACTTCGGCGTTCGCCTTGGAGTTTGCCCGCGAAGATTTTCTTCGATGAGACATCGAGTTGGGAAATCTTGGCGATGAGCTCCGAGGAGAGGAGTTCGTCGATGGTGGTTGGGCGGGTTGGGTTCTCGGATCGGAGCATGGATCAGATCCCTGCCATCGCGGTTGGTTGGGTGGGGGTGAGTTTGAGGATTTCTTGGACGAGTGCGTCGGTGTCAACGCGGTCTGCTTCGGCTTCAAAGTTGAGCAGGATGCGGTGGCGGAGACAGGACATCGCGACATCTTGGATGTCTTGGTAGGAGACATGGAATCGGCCGTCGATTAATGCGCGGACTTTGCCCGTGAGGATGAGTGCTTGGGCACCACGGGGGGAGACTCCGCAGCGGACATAGCGATTGGTTGGGCCGTTGGGACCACCGGCGGCGGTGTCGGTTTCTGGGTGGGTTGCGAGGACCAATCTCGCGGCGTATTGCTTGACATGGGGTGCGACGACGACGGATTTGACGAGGGATTGCATATCGAGGATGCGTTGGCCGTCGACGATGGCGTTGGCGGTTGGGTTCTCTGCGCCGGTAGTCCGGTCGATGATTTCCATCAGGTCTTCGAGTTGGGCGTATCCCACATCGACCTTGAGGAGGAACCGGTCGAGCTGGGCTTCGGGGAGGGGGTAGGTGCCCTCTTGTTCGATTGGGTTTTGGGTTGCGAGGACGAGGAAGGGTTCGTCGAGTTTGTAAGTAGTTCCGGCGACGGTGACGGAGTGTTCTTGCATTGCTTCGAGGAGTGCGGATTGGGTCTTTGGGGTGGCGCGGTTGATTTCGTCGGCGAGCAATATCTGTGCAAAGATCGGGCCGCGTTGGAACTCGAAGGATCGTTTGCCGGTTTCGGTGTCTTCGGAGACGATGTTGGTCCCGATGACATCTGCGGGCATCAGGTCGGGGGTGAACTGGATGCGGTTGAAGGGCAATGAAAGTGTTTGGGCGAGTGTGCGGACGAGGAGGGTTTTACCGAGTCCGGGGACACCTTCGAGGAGGACATTGCCGCCGCAGAAGAGGGAGATGAGGACGGCTTCGACGACGGATTGTTGTCCGACCATGACCTTACCGATTTCGGCTTTGAGGTCTGCGAAGGTTTTACAGAATGCATCGCATTGTGCTTTGACTTCTTGGGGGGTTTCGAATGACTGGTTCTCGTTCATGGCCATGACTATCTCCTACGCGGCGCCGTGTGCGCCGATTTTGATTCGTTTCTGGATCTTATGATTCATCCATGTCGTCGCGTGCTCGTTTTTTGGCAGCACGGAGCGCGCTGAGCGCATCCATTGGTTCTTGGTCTTTTTCGATTTTTCTTGCTGGTTTCCCGATTGAAGGCTTTGAGTTTTCTTCTTCACCTGTGAGAGCGATTGGTTCCGATGATGTTGGTGCATCAAGCGGCGCTTCGAACTTACGGGACGCCTTCTTTTCTGATGTGCGTTCTGCTTTGCGATGGTCGTCGCCTGTGCGTGATGAGGTTCGTGATCTTGCAGCACGCATTGCTTGGGTTGATCCCATTGATGCATTTGATTCTTTCGTTGCGCCTCGGCGGACAAAGGCGAGGATCATGCCCGGGTCGATCCGAACCCGTCGAACAGCGACATCGAGCAAGAAGATACCGACACCGATCATGGCGACGATGAGCCAGATTGGGGTGAGTGCGACGGGCTTTTCAAGACCAGTGCGTGACCAGAGGTCGGCGGTGGTTGGATCGGTAGAAAGCACGCGCCCGCCTGTGATGGAGGCGACTTGTTTGAGCAAAGGGAGATTTGTTTGGAGTGCTTTGAACTCGTCAGCAAACGGGCGCGTGACGGCGGCTTGTGCGGAGCCTTCAAGGACCCCACCTTCATTGTCGGGTGCGCGGTATTGAAGGTTGACGACATACGCGCCTGCGTCTTTGGAACTGAACTCGCCTTCGTATCGTCCTGGGCCGACCTGTTGGATTTCGACGAGTTTACCGATGCCGTCGGGGGTTGAGGCGCGGGCTTGGAAGTTGGCGAAGTTGAGTCGTTCGCCATCGGGGGAGAATGCTTCGACGATGACGCGGGTTTGTTCGCCGATGTTTTCGGTGGTGACGCGGAGGGTGGCGCTTCCGCCTGGGCGCATGGTCCAGCGGATGTGTTGTTCCCAGAACTGATCAAACCCGGACCAGCCGACCCATGAGGGCGCCCAGCGGGAGGAGACATCAGAGGTAAAGGTGACGACTTTGCCTAGGCCGTACTGCCATTGGGCAGCGATTGGGTCTTCTTCTTTCCCACGCAGAGTGACGAGACTGAGCCCTTCGCGTTCTGCAGCGACGACATAGCCGTTGATCGCGGGGACGGCGCTGATTCCTCGCATGGTTTCGGTGGGGACACCGGTGCGGGCGGGTGCGAATGATTCGCCTTCCCAGATGAGTGCTCGGCGGATGGTTTGTGCTTCTTTGATGAAGATCTGTGGGAGTGTTGCTAAGGAGTTGTTTGCAACTGTGTAGTAGTTTCCGCCGGTGACGCGGGCCATGGTGCGGAGTGTGTTGGTGTCGCTTGGGGAATGGGGATTCACGCCGACAGCAGAGATTGTGATCCCTGCTTGTTTGAACTGACGGAGCAATGAGCGGGACATTGAGGGGTCGCCATCGGAGATAACAATACAGTGCTTTTGACCCGCAGCAGCGGTGGTTAGACCACTGAGGGCGAGTTGCAACGACGGATCGAAGCTTGGCATGTCTCCGAAAGTGAGGTTTTGGATCGAGCGTTTGACGGCGGTGCGATCTCCTACGACTGAGAGTGGGTGGACCCAGTCGGTGCCTCCGAGTCCTTGGAACTCGATGATCCCGATGAGGTCGAGTCTTGAGAGTGCGTCGGCAGCGGAGTTGCAGATTTCTTTGCCGTAATACACGCCGCGGGGGATTTCGACGGAGTGGACAATGAGCGCCAGCGCACCACGGGGCATCTGTCGTTTTTGAGGGGGATCAAGACGAATTGGGAGTGCATCTGCGAGTGGTGAACCGATCCAACCGCCTGCACCGAATGTGTCTGGGCCGCCGATCATGACCAACCCCCCACCGGTGTCGTGGACATATTGGCGCATCAGGTCTTGTTGGGTTTCGGAGTATGAATAGGCGGATTGGTTGAGCAGGACGATTGCTTCGTAGGACGCGAGTTCGGGGAGGGAGGTTGGGAACTGTGCCGCATTGATGCGAACGGTCTGAACCTCCGCTCGGTTGAGTACATCTTCAAACTTCACGGATTCATTTGAGTCCTCGGCAACGATGAGGATGCTGCCTTCAGAATCGACGAAGGTGATCGCGTTTCCGGTGTTGTTCTCGATGATTGAGTCGCCGCGGGTTCCTGATGCGTTTCCATCGGCGAGCGCGGTGATGGGTTCAAAGACTGCTTCGTAGGAGAGTGCGCCCGGGCGGGTAACCCCGACAGATACCGAGAGGACATTGCGTCCTTTGTTGAGCTCGACGATTTTTCCGAGTTCGTCTGCGGATGGATTCAGGTCGATGATTGTGCCGTCTTGAGAGATCAGCAGTCGACCCGCAGCGGGGACGGTTGAAGTGAGCACGACTTTGAGTGTGATGGTTTCCCCGACGCGGACATTGGATGGCGCCTGGAGTGCTTCGACGACAACTTCCTCTGCGTATGCGAACTCAACGGGGAGGACATCGATTGGGATGCCCTTTGCCTTTGCTGCTTGGGCTACACGCAGGAGCGAGCCGTCGGTTTCGTTGCCGTCGGTGATGAGTACAAAACGGTTGGCGAGGCCGTCGGGTGCGGATGCGATTGCGAGACTGACCGCGGACATGAGGTTGGTGCCATTGGTTTCGCCGATGAACTGGCGATCGACGCGGGTGGTTGCGCGGGAGACAGAGGATTGTGTGTATGATTTTTCCGCAGCGGTGATAATCCCGAGCTGGTCATCAGGTTGGCGCGAGCCGTCTTGGGCTTGGGAGATGTATTGATCGATTTGTTCTTGTGATCCGATGGGGATGGATCTCGATGCATCGATAATGACGGTCACACCCACATTGTCGGAAGTTTTGCGGAGTGATGGTTCAGCGAGGGCGCCCACGATCATGATGATCGCGATGAGACGAACAACGAGGGCAACAACGCGGGAAGATTTGCCCAGACCTGAGATACTTTTGCGGGCGATGAACACAGTCAATACCCCGAGCACAAGGATGAGCACGAGGTAGATCTCTTGATTAAACTGGATTGGTCCGATTGCCATATTGGCGAGTGTGCTCATTATGGGTTGCCCCCGGATGAACGCAGTTTGTTCAAGCCAAAGCTAGACTCGTTGCCGATTTTGGAAATCCCTGGTGGGAGTTTGCATATCTGCACTCGGTTGTTCCCTGAATCTAATACCACAAGCTTGTCCCCGATGACACCCGAATCCCAAGGCTGAACGATCTGACCTTCGCTTCTGCCCCCAACACCATACCGCCAGAGTGTGTCTCCGGTGGCAAGATTGATGCATCGTACACGATTTGCTCCAAACTCGGTGATTAATGCAGAACCATCATCGAGCACGGTGATGCCGTAAGGGAAACGATATGCACTTGGGGAGTGATCGAGGGGGGTGCCGTACCACGCGATGAGATCTCCTGCGGTGGTCAATCGTCCGACGCGGTGATGGCTTGCATCGGTGACAATGAGTTCACGATCACCTTCTGGATTTGTCCAGAGCTCGATTGATTGCGGCCTACTGAGTGCGACGGGGCCATCGGAGGCGTCGACTTCTTCTGATGCGGTGCCGATTTGATATTCGAAGTGAGGATTGATTCCGGATTCTGTTCGTTCGATCGTGAAGCGTGAGATTCGGTCATTGCCTCCATACTCGGAGACATAGAGATGGGTGACGATCCCGGCGTCATCGGTTTGGATCGCGACATCGGTTGGGTAGATGAACTGTCCTGGGTCTTCCCCGAAGGATCCGAACATGATATCTGGTTGGGTAGGGACTGGGATTTCGACATCGGGGAGCGGGAGTTGGTACATCAGTACCCGGTGCTCATGGGTGTCGGCGATGTAGACCGCGAGTTGAGTGTGATCAATCGCAGAGGTCGCGACGGAGATACCAGTGGGTTTCCCACGATCCCATCGCGGGGTGTGGACGGAACCGATGGTTGATCCTGATTCGAGATCGATGATCTGAATTCGTGCGGTTTTGTCGATGAATGCAGCGTACGGGTGATTATTCTGGGAGAAGACATCCATTGCACGCGGATAAACGAACTGGCCTCGTTGGGTTCCGGATTCACCGAGCACACGGAGGGTATCGAGTGTGATTGGTTCAGCGAATGGATCTGATGCGGCTGATGATGATGCGTTTGAGCCGCACCCGACCATGCTTGCAGCGCAGAGCAGTGCCAACGCGATTCGAACGGGTTGTCTCAAGCAATGGGAATCCATGAGCATATCGGGGATCATACGATGGGATACCGGCAGAGTTGCGCCCAGTTGCTCAAATCCATGGGTGTTGGGGGGTCACTGTCTGGTGTTTGATACTTTGCTGAGCAGAATTGAACCGATGATCGCGCCGATGAGACCGATCGCGAGCAGATTGATTCCTGCAGCAGAGAGTTGTTCGAGCCTTGCATAATGCAGGTCCGAAAGGAGTTGCTGGGGGAGGTTGTCCATCCCAGGTGGTCGGACCATCACCGATGCTTCGATTTCGTACATCGCGTAGAGTCCTCCGATGAGTGCGGAACCCAACAGGGGGAGGAGGATGCTTGGAAGGACCGCTTTGATCCATCCGATGATTGAACTCCCTGCGAGCTGCCAGCGGACAGATTGGCGTTCTGGAGATTCGGCACCAGCACAGAGTGCACCGATGATTGCACCGATGAATGCGGTTCTTATAAGTGATGCGAGCAATGCACCGTTCCAGGTTGATCCAGAGATCAATGGAAGATCCGAGCGGGCAATTGCGGCGCCGATGAGCACCCCTGGGAATAACCCGAGGACGATGAGGATGATCATACTCGCAGCGCCGAGCTTTCTGCAGGTCCTCGATGGATGCCCGAGCACATAAGCGACGAGCAGAGCGATTCCGAAAGTCGCAACCCCGGTGGAGATTGCGATGATTCCGGTATCACGGATCGCGCTTGATTGGAGATTCCAGAACTCGGGGATTGATTTCAGATCGTCGATGGTGATGAGCATCGCGAGCATGGGGACCAGTGCGCCTATGCACCAGATGATTGCTGCGAGGATGAAAATTGATTTGGGTGTAGTGCTTGGAATGTATCCACGGTGTTGGTGGGATGGTTGATCTCCTGATTTGACGAGTGATCGGGTGAGCATCCACGCGCCCAGACACGCGACCAAAACCATCGGCCAGGCGCTGAGCCAGACTGTCCCCCACTGATCGGGGGAACGCTCGGCGAGTTGTCTCCAGATCACAATCGACCAAGTGTCGAGCTGGGCAAGGTGCATCGCGGTCGCAGATCCGAGCATCAAAATCGTGATGAGCACCCACGCACGCAGAAGGACCCTGATGTGTAATCGAACCCAGAGCCGGGCGCGATGGAACCAGCTCACGGGTTCGAGCGCGATCATCTCGTCATAGAGATTGGATTGGTAACCGAGCCCCGACGCGATGAGCACCCCCGCGATCGGGGCACTCCAGAGCGCGAGCCCAAGGATTGCGATGAGATACCCCGTCCAGATGGTCACCCAGCGCAGAGAATCCGAGCTGGTTGAGAAGGATACAAGTGCATGTCCCAGGACTGTGTCTGGCGCGCGGAGCAAGTTGCCTGCGGCATAGACCAGCGTCGCGGGGAGCCAGATCGGGCTGAGCAGAACACCGATGAAGATTTGATTCTTGAGTCGTGCTTGGACATCGGTGTTCTTGCAAGTGTTCGCTGCGACAATCCGAGCGACCGGAATACCCATACACACACCAATCATGCCAATAAAGAGGGCGATACCTACACTGCGAATCAAAAGCCAAACCCTGCTTGGATGCAGGTAGATCTGGGCGAATCCTTCGGTTGTATCTTGGGAAAAAGTATGTGCAAGCGAACGGGCAAGCTCTCTGACAACTGGGAGTGCCAAAAGGCATACGACAACACCGAGCGCGAAGATGGGCAACGCAGTAGAAATAAGCTTGCGGAGTTCGGGTCGGGACATGGCTGAGTGTACCGCTTGAGTTCGAGGAAGATCGCACCAAGATCACAGAAGTTGCCCGAAGTTCGCGTTTGAACACATTCGAGGGTATGATTATGATTAGACCAGCAATGTATCGCAATCGATGCGGATCATGCGGGCACTTTCGCACTGGGGATTTCGAACACATCTGTGATCACTCGATCGCAATCAAACAGACTTGGCACTACACATGATTGATATTCGTAAACTTAAAGAACTGGTTCGCTTGATGGTTGAGAATGAACTCACTGAAATTGATCTTCACGATCAGCAAGAGACCGTTACGATCAAACGCGGCCCGGATCAAGGGACAGTGATCCAGCACCAGCCTGTAATGTATGGCGCAGGCGGTGGCGCTCCAGCAGCACAACCCGCACCGGCACCAGCCGCTGTTGCGGCGCCAGCGCCTGCTGCAGCAGCACCGGCGGCTGATGAGAATCTTGTAGCAATCGAATCACCGATGGTGGGCACCTACTACAACAAGCCAAATCCGGATTCGAAGAGCTTTGTGAATGTCGGCGATTCTGTCGGACCCGAAACCGTTGTATGTATCGTCGAAGCGATGAAGGTCTTTAACGAGATCAAAGCAGAACAGAGCGGCGTCATCGAAAAGATTCTGATCAAGGATGGTGAAGCTGTCGAGTTTGGTCAGAAGATGTTCCTCCTCAAATAACCTTTTCATATACCACGCGATGCGTGATAAAAAGACGAGACCACCGCCATGTTCAAACGCGTGTTGATCGCCAATCGTGGAGAAATCGCCCAGCGCATTATGCGTGCCTGTCGCGAACTCGGAATTGAGACCGTCTGTGTGTATTCCACTGCAGACAAGGATGCTCCGTATCTGCGTGATGCGGACGAGGCAATCTGTATCGGTCCGGGTCCATCGAAGGATTCATACCTCAATATCTCACGGATTATCTCTGCTGCGGAGGTTGCGGATGTTGATGCGATCCATCCGGGGTATGGATTCCTTGCAGAGCGAGCGGATTTCTCGGAAATTTGTCGAGAGTGTAAGATCGAGTTCATCGGGCCATCGCCTGAAGCGATGAGCAAGCTTGGTGACAAAATCGAAGCAAAGCGGTACGCCCGCGCTGCCAAAGTGCCCGTGTTTGCAGGCACCGAAGGCGAAATCGAGGAACTCGATGAAGCGGTCGAAGTCGCGGCGGAGATCGGTTACCCGGTGATTATCAAAGCATCCGCCGGCGGCGGCGGGCGCGGGATGCGGATCTGCCGAAACGAAGCATCCCTGCGGACCAATGTTGCCAAAGCACAGCAAGAAGCGCTCGCGGCATTCGGTAATGGTGGCGTATTCGTTGAGAAGTTCCTTGAGCATGCACGACATGTAGAGGTTCAAGTCATCGGTGACAAGCACGGCAACGCGATCCATCTCTGGGAACGGGATTGCTCGATGCAGCGCCGACACCAGAAGATCATCGAAGAAGCACCGGCGCCGGGGGTTGAACGCAAGAAGATCGAGAAGGTGTGTGAAGCTGCGGCGAAACTGATTAAATCAGCGGACTACGCGGGCGCTGCAACTGTTGAGTTCTTGATGGACGACAAGCAGAACTTCTATATGCTTGAAGTGAACACGCGCGTGCAGGTTGAACATCCGATCACTGAAATGATCACAGGCATTGATATTGTCAAGACATCCATCTTGGTTGCAGCGGGCGAGAAACTGGCACACAAACAAAAAGATATCAAGGTCAATGGACACTCAATTGAGTGCCGAATCAATGCGGAAGATCACACCAAGGACTTCCGTCCGTCCGCGGGTCTGATCGAGACTTACCGCGCTCCGGGCGGTCTGGGTGTCCGGATCGATTCGCATGTATGCGCTGGGTACCGGGTTCCACCGAACTACGATTCGATGATCGGCAAGTTAATCGTCCATGCAGAAACCCGCGAAGCAGCGATTACGCGTGCTGCACGGGCGCTCCACGAGTTCGAAGTCGGGCCGATTAAGACTACGATCCCGTTGCATGCAGAGCTCATGCAGAACTCTGACTTCAAAAAGGGCGGCGTGGATATCCATTACCTTGAGCGATTGCTTAAAGGTTAAGATCAATCTGAACTTATCGATCTCATCGGCAATGCACCCACACGCTGGCCGTCTTCGTTGACAATCACAAACGCAGCTTGGTCACCAATCATATCGAAGCCACCGATAGAAAGAACGCGGTTGGCGTCTGCTTGCATGATTGCTTCTGCTTGGAGTTGACGGATGCGCAGGATGTTCGATTCGGTGCCGTACTCATCGGCGTGGGCGGTTGATGGACCACCATGAGATGCGATGGCGATGAGGAACCCGATCCCGAGGAGTATGGTGCAGAGTTTCCAATACATGGATGAAGAATCAAAGATCGCAACATCAGTTGCGTCTGTTGAATGATTCGGTGATTGGTCTGCTGATTCGTGATTTGATTCGGACATCTTAATTTCCCTCGTAGGCCTATTGATCGGCGTGGTCTGTTGATGCGATGTCGGCAGATTCGAGGGTTTGTATCATCGGAAGGAACGAAGTGTGTGAAGACAAGAAAAAACCCGACGCATGACCGGCATGCATCGGGTTGAGAATGTTTCAAGTGTCCGATAAGTGAGATTATGGACAGCCGGCAGAGAATGCGGAGAGGAAGTCGGAGACATCGAAGAAGTTCCAGTCTCCGTCATCATTTAAGTCCGCGGCGGCATCCATCGCAGTAAACGCACTCAAAAATGCGGAAACATCGAAGAAGTTGAGTTCACCATCAGGTTCGAAATCTGCGATACCACATTGTTCAGCAGGGAACACGAATGGAATGCCTGGTGCGGTTTCGTATCCCCAACGAACTGCTGCCACACGATTGTTACCGAGTTCGACCAACTCATCGAGTCCGAGCAGTTCAACAAATCCATAATGGGTGCCTTCTTCTAGATCAATCGAAACTCCAAGAATGATTTTCTCTCCAGGCCCAATCTGGGTTACATATGATGGTCCAGACCAATCATAATGTACGGAAAATACAGAGTTGTATAGATAGTTGTATGAGCTATCGATTGGATCGTTTTCCGTAAAAGCAATACCTTGCGCTGCAAGAACCCCTCCCTCTTGAGGTACTGTGACTGTGATCAAATCGCCTGCGACCCCCATATTTGGTCCAGAGTTCATTGAGTAAAATTGCAATCCACCTGAAAAGCTGTTAGCAACAACTGAAAAACTATTGGCCGGAGCGTTTGCACCAAAACCATTGTCCACTGCTAAAACCTGATCTTCTGAGCTGCTTGTCACATCAAGTGGGCGATACATGCCACAACTAAATGCACAGCCTCCAGTGATTGAGATATTCCAAGCTGGATCTGTATTCTCGAATATCTCTACATCTGCTATCGCAGCGGTGCTCAACCCACTGAGTACAACTAAAGCCAAAATCGTTTTCGTGTTCATTTCATAACTCCTATACAAGTACATCATTTCAGCAAACAAATACAACCCCATGATATATTATAAGTACCAGTTCTCGTGCTCGCTGTCAACAACTGACTTCTCAGTCTGAATGATTACCATATGTCCGCCAGAACTCTTTGCGCTACGTAAATGAATCCTTCTGATCCGAAAGCTCTTTCTAAGGACACATGCAGAAAAACACCCGCCTTAAGGGGATCCAGGCGGGTGGAAGAGTTTCATTTTTGAACTACGGACAGCCGGCAGAGAATGCGGAGAGGAAGTCGGAGATATCGAAGAAGTTCCAACTCCCGTCATCGTTGAAGTCCGCAGCGATCTCCATTGCGGTGAATGCACTCAGAAATGCAGAGACATCGAAGAAGTTGAGTAAGCCATCTTCATTGATGTCTGATTTCCCGCAGAACTGGGTGTTGAGCCGAGCAGCAGTATCGATCATAATTTCGGTCAAGGATGAGTTGAGTAGATCGCTGTTCCAAACTTCCATGTATCGAACACCGGATTCAATCGCGAGATCAATCTCTCCTTGATATCCTTGATCACTGAAACGCTCTGGGGTATTGGTAAAGCTATTGGCAACCTGCACTTCTGAATGGCTCGTATAGGACGCGTCCTGGAGCAGTTCGAACATTCCGGGATAGACATCAATCGCATTGTGTACCATCCACCATGCTGCGAGCACTCCGACACGATTACCGTGTAACTGGCGTGCGTGTGCATAGACATCTTCTGCGACAACATCACTTCCAAGTACGGGGTGTACTTCATGGGACAGTGCGTGATTTGGGAAGGCGATTGCAAAGGCATCGATTGCATCCTTCCATGTTTGTGCGTACATCTGGTCTGTGTATCCACGATTCAACCAGTTTTGCGTATCGGTTGGCGAACGCGGCAGCTGCATCTCGAAGCCGTTGCCGCTTGAGTTGGTGATGTAGACTAATGAGATTGTTTCCTCGTTTTCGTATCTTGCTCCCAAGTCTGCGACGAACTGCATCCATCTGCTCTGGTGCACAGCGTCCCATGGGATTGGCAATCGGCGAGGGGTGCCTTGGAGTTCATAATCGAAGAAGTCAACGCCCATGTCTTCTAACCAGTTGGGAGCCATTGGCCCGTTGATGATTGAGAGTGATATTTTGATATCAAATGATTGAGCAGATGCGATCTGCTCATCAAGTAATGTCCAGTCATACACCCCGGGGGTTGATTCAATATCGTTCCACCCGATTCGGACGAGCACGCCGTCGACATGTTCGAGTTGTGCGACACTTGGAACCACCGAACCGAACCCATTGCCTGTTGTTGGTGGGCAACTGCAGTAAAGCCCCATCGGTCGATCAAATGTTTGGCTGCTGGCAATGAACGAGGTGCAAGCGATGAGACATCCTGATGCAAATATCATGTTTTTCATAAGTTACCAATGTATGAGCGCGTGATCTATTTCAAGTAAATCAATGTTTAACGACTGAATCACAAAAAAACAACAGCCCGGAGGGTCATCCGGGCTGGGGTTTGCCTTTTGGGCAGAGAGAGAAAGAGAGTTTATGAACGCCGATCGGTTGGATCGGCGTGGATTCGTGTTTTTATCAGCGTTTTTCGCTGACAACTTGAAAGTACATCAAGAAAATGGATGTGCCAGCCAATGCGTATGTTTTTTTCGGGCGTTGCCGGTAAATATCTGTTTTTTGCCCAAATACGGGGGTTTTTGGAGATGGATATTTGTTTCTTTTTTCTCGGGCAGGCGTATGATTCAAGCCGCGGCCTCATGAGGGTCGCGTGTACAACAAGGAAGACCACATGACCACCGCAACCGCAACTGACCTCGCCATCAACGGCGGCTCACCCGTGTTCGAAAACAATGTCCCGTTCATGTCTGTCGGACTCACCGAGAAAGACATCGACGCGGCGACCCAAGTGCTCAAGTCGGGGATGCTGCGAGCGGCATCGAAGTGTGCTGCACTCGAAGAAGAGTTCGCAAAGCAATCCGATGCGAAGTTCGGGCTCACCTGTGCCAACGGCACTTGCGCTTTGCAACTCGCGTACGGCACCCTGCTCGAACGCGGAGATGAAGTCATCACCCCGGCGTGGACATACATCGCGACTGTTTCCATGCTCGTTGCAGCGGGCGCCAAGGTTGTCTTCTGTGATGCGATCGAAGATTCCTACCAGGCGGACCCTGCGGATATCGAACGCAAGATCACACCCAACACCAAAGCAATCGCGGTCACCCATCTCTACGGCATCCCAGTCGACATCGACGCGATCGAAGCGATTGCCAAAAAGCATAACCTCAAAGTGATCTACGACAGCGCTCAAGCACACATGGCCGAGTACAACGGGAAAGGCATCGGGGCATTCGGCGACGCGTGTACCTACTCCTTCTACGCGACCAAGAATCTAGGCACCGGCGAAGGCGGCATGGTCACTGTCAACGATGAGAACCTCGCAAAGCAGATCGGGTTCCTTCGTTCCCACGGCGAAACCGACAAGTACCTCCACGAAACCATCGGTTTCAACTACCGTATGAACGACATCACTGGCGCGATCGGGTTGAGCAAGCTTGAAACGCTCAAACCGGAAACCAACCGTCGGCGAGCGGTCGCGGATATTTATGCATCGCGCATCGACGCGATTGATGGTGTCCATCGTCCTGTACCAACCAAGGGTTCAAACCCTGCGTGGCACCTGTACACCTGCCGAGTTGATCTTGATGCGTTAACCTGTACCCGCGACGAGTTCTGTGCAGCACTCAACAAAGAGGGCGTGCCGACCGCGGTGCACTATCCCAAGCCTTTGACCGAGCAGCCTGCATTTAAGGATTTGGCGAATCAGCAGTCCACTCTGCCTGTGTCGGTGAAGCTTGCTTCATGCGTCTTCTGCATTCCTATCCACCAGAAACTCACTGATGAGCAGGCAAACGGTGTGTGTGATGCACTCGCAAAGGTTGCGGCTGCGTTCGCGAAGTAATCGTTCGCTGAAACTAATTGAATGAATCAAAGCCGTGACCATTTGGGAGCGGTTTTTTTATAGATTTCAGTTAGAGTACCCGCGCCACTATCGCTTCCGTTCCTGGTCCGGCGCGGAGGATTGCGTCATTTACGCATGCTGCAGGGATGAGGACGGTTTGACCTGGTTCGATGACGACTTCTTCAAATGATTCGGTGTTGCTTACGATGGATGCGCCCATTGTTTTGGGGATCATCACGACCAGTGGGCCATTGGTATCATCCCCGTTGCCGATCATCGGCACCGCAGCACAACTCGCGCTGATGACATCGATGGTGTAAAAATCGGTCGTTGCAACACGATCGCGGGTTGATCCCATCTTTGGGGGCATGGTGGACATCATGCTCATGTCGTCAGCCATGAATGCCTTTGCGTGTTCTGCGATGAGGGGTTGTTCAAAGCTCGCGCATTGAACTGCTTGCTCGACATGCAACTCGCGTCCCTCTCTGCGGTATTCCTTTGCCCAGTCATAGACCCGGAAGGTGGTATCGCTCGGGGTTTGGATCTCTGCGACGAGCACCCCGGCGCCAAGGGCGTGTACGGTGCCGCTTGGGAGTGTGTGGCATTGACCCGCGACGACTGTTTCCTTGCGCATGATCGAGGGGACGGTGCCTTCAAAGATCGCTTTGGCGAGATCATCTTTGGTTACACCATCGAGGAACCCTTTGTAGATGACTGGTGGGTTTCCGTCTGCGTCGGGTTCCGCTTCGAGCACGAACCATGATTCTGTTTTGAGATGAGCATCTGCATGCGTATTGGCATATTCAATTGATGGATGCACCTGCACACTGAGATGCTCGCGGGCATCGAGGTATTTCACCAAGAGTGGAAATCCGCCTGTCGGAGAAAGCTTTGCATCCCCGAGGAGCGCATCGCCCCACTGTTTGATCGCGTCTTGGATCGTTTTTCCTTTGAGCGAACCGTTGGCGATGGATGAGTGTTCGGGGGTTCCGCCGCCACCAGTGGTGCTTGTTGAGCTCAGGTCTGCGAGTTCCCATGATTCCCCGATCGGTTGATCGAGCGGGAGGGATTTGCCGTAGAGTGCGAGTCGGCGGCCGCCCCAGACTTTGGGCTTGAGGATCGGTTGCAGAACGATTGGGTAAGGTTGGTTCGATACGTTGCTCATGATCTATTTTAGACCACTCATGCGCCTTTGATGTGCGTGTGTTCTTCGTCTTCGTGCCCAGGATCGACAGGCACACACGCATCGGCGATCGCTCGATAAATCCGCTGGTTTCTTCGCTTTTCTTGAGAGAGATCCCGAAGATCAAGAATCGTCACATGTCGACGCTTGGCGCGCGTTGGTTTCGTCATCCAATGACGCGCGATTAACGCGAACCGATCCAACCAGATCTGATCGAACTCAATCTGATCAAACTGGTTTCCAGACTCTTGGGTTGATGTCAATGAGTCCAAGACCATATCAATGTCGTCTGACTGTTCTTGAACGCTTGCGATTGATGTGAGTCCGTCTGATTGGAATCGCCAGAGCATCGCCCAACCTTTGCGCACGCATGGGGTGATGCATATGCATTGCAAACGATCCAACCGCTTTGCGAGCCCGAGCGAATCAAGCGGGAGTTTTTCTACTTGATCGAGTTCACGCTTGGTGTGTTGCGCTTGCTCGAAGTTCATCGCAGCACTTACGTTGGCGATCTCAAGTTTGAGTTGCTCTTTCCACCAGACAATCCCGTGAGTGCTTGCTTGGACTGCTTCATTGAATCTGTGTTGGTACGCGTGCATGGGTTCGGACCCGTCGCAGGCTGCGGGGCATCGCCCCATCTGTTTATAGGCGCAGGCAGTCCCGTTTGGAGCGAGTGCGAGTTCTTTTGGATATCGACAGAGCTCAAAGACATCATCGAGCGCTTCACCCAGCGCCCGAGCGGTTTTCTTGGTCAGGATCGGGCCGATGACCAGTTCATCTTTTCTCGATTGCAAGGTTGAAGTGTCATCGATCCGCCAAGTATATGAAAGTGGATCGAGCACGAGCAGTGCGCGTTGATTCTGTTGATTGAGCTTTGTGTAGAGATCCGAATCAACCATTCGCGCTCGTTCGAGCACAATCCAATCGGACTCAAACGCAGAACCTGTTGGGTATGCGATGATCTTGGAAGTGATTGGTGCGAGGTTTGCTTTGGAACTTGGTTTGCCATCCTCGCACATGCGCTGTGCGATGAATGATCGGATGTGTCCCGTCGCCGCGAGCAGGACGGTTGATCCGTTTTGCGAGATCATCTCGACGACGCCTCGGGTGTTTGGAAAAAAACAGGACACGCGTTCATGCGTGTCCTGTTTAATAGTACATTCAAACTCTTCGCTTTGAAGATCAACCGTGATGGTGCGTGCGTGCTCGACCACTGGGTTTGACGATCAATCCTGTTCGATATCCGCGATGCGCATCCCTGATATCTTTGCTTCGAAACAGACTTGGTTGTCAACGATCCCTTGGATATCAGAAACGAATCTCCGATCAGATGCTTTGGTCACATCACAAAGAAGGAAGAGTTCTTCACCAACATCCACAGATCGACGGAAAACCACATTATCAATGCGAAGGAATGCTGCGATCTGAGGCACATCCTTCTGCAAGTTGTAAAGATAACAACTCAACTGAGCACCCGCTTCGACCATGAGCACACCTGGGAGCATGGGTTTGTTTGGGAAATGCCCACGCACCCAGAACTCATCGCCTCGCACTTTCATGACACCTACGCCTTGGCGTGCGGTATCGCTTGCCCAGACGATCCGGTCAAGCAATGCCATTTCATGGCGGTGCGGGATGAGCTTGAACATCGCCTCTCGGTCCGCTTGCGTTGCATTGAGATCGATTTTGGATAAATCAACGATAAATGCACTTCGCGATGATTGAGACGGCGTAGATTGTGCTGCAGACATTTCCCGGCTCTCCAGTCGGTGGTCGTAGTGTTTGTAAAGTCAAAGGCGAAGGATTAATCCTCGCGTGAACCGAGCATTTCCTTACGGATTTCCTGTGCAAGGTTTTTTACATCCTGCATGGTCTTGCGCACGCGTGTGCCTGCTGCTTTGTTGCCACCCTTGGCTTTGTTGTAATCTTCACGGCATGATTCAGCCAACTGCTGCATTTGTTCGAGTAGGTCCATGATGAAACTCCCTTTCAAGATCCCAAAGTATCGTTTTTGATATCCTTGGAGATGTACTTGTATATTCACTCCACCGATCCATCGGAGAAGTTCTCCAGTATCTTACCCCACAAACTCGGGCAAAAGTCGCTCAAGTACCCCTAAAGCCGCTTTCAAGTAGACAGAATCGCTTTCTGTTCGTAAAAAGGCCGGTGTTGAGGCCGCCATAAGTACCCGTCGGACATCTGCGAGCTCAAAAGCATCATCTCCTACAGGCAGTCCGATGGCCTCTCTGGTTGCTCCGAGGGTCTTGAGTGGATCGATATTACAGAGTTGATCTTCCCTGCCCCAGAACAATCGTTCCATGTATAAAGCGTCCTCAATCCATGAACCGGGTCCAATCATCGCGAGATCGATCAGCGCGCAATGCCCGTGGATTGCTGGATTATCCGCGCCGGCATCGGATTCGTTCATCATCCGTCTCATGGCGTTGTGTGGATGCAGATCATGATGACACCAGGTGTCTATCTCGCGCTGAGCCCATCGCTCGATGAGGGGATCTACCGAGTTCTGCACCCGCTTGAGTGCTTTAACCCAACGCTCAGTGTTTTCTATCTCGTTCTGACTCAGTGCGACGAGCCCTTTTTCGATTAATCCTGCCCAATCTTGGAGCGGCTTTGCTTGTGAGGGATCAACTGGTTTCTCCAGAACCGCTGCAGCATGAAACTCAGCAGCAGTCTCGAACATCGCCCACATCGCGGATTCGGTCTTTTCCATCGCCATCGGGGGGTTCTCGAAGCGTTCCATGACCACCCACGCAAGGTCATATCCTCCAAGTTCAAAGCCTGCAGCAAGCACCCGAGGGGTGGGCAATGCGAGCGCCCGGGGTTCGTCCCATTCGTCTGGATCTACTAAACCTAAACGCTTGGTCCAGAAATACTCTGAATACCCAATGGGCATTTTGACCACACATGGAATCTCTCGATGCCCGTTCCCGCGATCAGGAAGTGACCATGTTGAAAACCCGGTTCCTGCGCCTCCATGTTGCCAAATGGCGCGGAACCAAGAGATCTTCCCGAGTCGGCCTAGACATGCTTTATGAAGTTCAGGATCGAGTGTGCTGGCAAGGGCTTGTCCATCGAGCTCAGGAATCATCGCAGATCCTTTGTACAAACCGGGGTGTATCAAGAAACGAGTGTTCCTCTGGGATGATTGTAGTGCAAACTCGATCGTGTTGCAGCGAATCAAACATGAAGAAGATCAAAAATCATGCATCCTGTGCTGAAGCAATCGCCTTGCACAATGCATTGACCTGCAATGGTATGAGTGCATCAATCCGTGCATCACTCGACACACCTATCGGCCAATCGATTGGGGTCTTGGTCATCACTTTTACACTCCCGGCGAGCTTCTTGCGTCGGCGCTGGAACAAGGATTGTGTCATGTCTGCCATGGTTGCCCACCAGCTCGCATGCTCGTTGGCGGTGCGTTCTTCGGATCGTTCCCATCGCATCATTGCGCTGCCCACATTGGGTTGAGGCCAAAAGCACCCCGGCGCGAGTTTGGCAATCGTCCCCACTTCACCTAGGCACTGAGCGATGATCGAGATCGTACCATACACCTTTGAGTTTGCCGATGCACCAAAGCGATCGACCACTTCGTGTTGGATCGTGGTGTACATCCCCTTGCAGTTGGGGTGCTGGGTCATCAATGCCAACATCAAAGGCGTCGCGGCATGGTACGGCAGATTCGCAACGAGCTTGAAGTCACGACCATTGATCGCATCGACAATGTCCTCGTGCATCGCTCGTTTGTTGGCGAGACAATCCCCTTCGATGATCGAGAGCGAGTCGGGGTACTGCTCGCAGAGCGTTTCGTTGAGCACACGCACGAGATCCTTGTCGAGCTCGCAGGCGATCACGATACATCCGCGTTCGAGCAGTTCTACCGTTAATGCGCCCGTCCCCGGTCCAACCTCGAGCACCAGATCTCCTTGTTGGACTCCTGAAGCGTCGACGAGCTTGCGGATCAGATTGTGATCGATCAGGAAGTTCTGTCCGAGCGCTTTCTTGGGTTCGTGCCCGGCTAATGCCAAGAGATCACGGATTTGAGTGAGGGTTTGCATAGGTTTTCAATCATAGACGGAGGCACAATCAGGGAGATGCTCTCAGTGAGGAGAAATTGCCTTCAACGATCGCGTTGATCGCGTGGGCGACTCCGTGCTCGTTGTTGGTTGCGGTGGTATACGAGGCGTGTCTTTTCACCTCATCAATCGCATTGCCCATCGCGATCCCGATCCCTGCAGATTCGATCATCGGCACATCGTTCACCTGGTCCCCGATCGCGGCGACACGCGATGGATCGATCCCATGATTCTCAAGGTACCATGAGATCGCGGCCCATTTGTTGATCCTTGCTGCGAAGAGTTCCACGATATGAACCACTTCACCCTGATAACTCGGGGGCATTATGCAAGGGAAATCGTACAACCACACATCATCACCCAACAGGTCCATGATCTTCTTGGTGATCTGATTCGATATCGTTTGCTCAATGCACACCCCAACCCGTACGGTGTGGTCTGGATGCTCGTCGTGATGGACTTGGTTGGCGTAGTTGACCGCGAGCTTATGATCATCAAACCACCATTGCGTGATGGGATGGATCGGATGCTCGTTGTCAGAGTTCACAACGAGGTAGTCGTACCCGATTTCTGCGGGGTCTTTCATGATGAGCGCCGGGCACCCTGCATCATGAAACAACGCTGCAGCGCCTGTGACGACTTGCTGGGACATGGTGAACCGGTGGAGTGTTTTCCCTGTGATCGGATCTGCAATCACGGATCCTCCTGCGACCATCACCGGATCTCGTTGGTCGATAGCTCGTAGTGCTCTGGCAGATTCTCCTAGCCCGCGCCCGGTGCAGACCAGAACGGTGATCCCCGCATCGCGTGCGCGATTGACCGCGTCGATGTTTGCTTGCGAGACTTGATCGTCGGTCCCCATGAGGGTGCCATCAAGATCGATCGCGATCAGATCAACAGGATGTGCAGAGGCAGTCATGACAGAGCATAGTCAGGGTTCAACTAGATTGAAGCACTATTCTTTGTGGTGTTTGCATACAGATTCAGCGCCGACACCCAGGGTGATTTCGTTTTTGCCGCTCGCTTTGGATTCGATCGCGAGCTGATCTGCGCGATCGAGGAGCGAATCTGAATCGTGCCCGTCCCATGGGAAGGAGGCGAGCCCTGCGGAAACGGTGAGGATACCCATTGCTTCGTCGGCGAGCTTGGGGAACCGATGGGTGCAGATCTGTTTCTGGAATCTCGTCGCAATCTGATAAACCGACTCTAAAGGTTTGCTCTCTGGATCTCTTGGGCCACTGGGTTCGTAGAAAATCACTGCGAACTCATCGCCTCCGACTCGGCAAACGCGATCTGATGGACGGATGACTGATTTGAGTAGTTTCACTGTCTCGACCAGAATTTCATCACCCGCTGCGTGGCCGTACGCGTCGTTGTAGTGCTTGAAATCATCGATGTCAAAGAGCATCACCGACAATGGTTGACGGGCAACTCGTGCTTGGATGATCGCAGCATCGAGGTATCGATTAAAATATCGACGATTCCACGCACCGGTCAGTGAATCGGTGAATGCGGCTTTGCGGAGTTCGGTCTGTTGAATTTCGAGCTTGATCCACATGCTCAACCATTGACTCTGCTTGGTGATCGGTGCGTGCCCGTCGCTCATTGCCCATGCTTGATCTGCACAGACAAGCTTGCCTGCAAGGTGGGTGCCGATCATGACTGGTGTCCCGGGTGTATCGGTGTCCGTGATGAACTCGATGTCATTGCGGCCGAGAGAGGCATTGATCCGTGCGATTGCGGGTTCGAGAATCGAGCGCCCCGTGAGCATTGCTTGAACCAATGCATGGTCGTCCTGCAGGGGGTTTGTTGTGGGGGTCATCCCGGGGAGTGGTTGCGTGTTTGATTGGGCAGCATCATCTTGCTCATCGTCGGACCCGAGCAGCACCTGCTTATGTATATCAGATTCTTCTTCGAAAGGCTGCGATGCACGGTGATCGAAATCTTCGTTGCGTGCAACGACAACGACCTTGGGTGTTGAATCCGTCACTGTATCTGAAGTTGGTACTTGGGCAGATTCTGCGACTGGTTCTTGGACGGGTTCTGATATGGGTTCTGGTATGGGTTCTTCCGCCGGTTCCGCAACCGGTTCAGCTTTGGCGACTTGCTCTTGAGTTTCTGGTTCATCTTGTCGAACATCGACAAATCGTAACCCAGATTTCTCATTTCGAGGTTTGGCGTTTTGAATAGCTGCAACAATCTCATTAAGGGATGTATTCGGATTCACTGAACCATCATACAAACCTGCGTTCAGACCAATCAACGAACCAACACGCAAAACGCGGACATCCGAGTCGATCAATCGGAGTCCATCGACAAACCCTGCCATCTCGTCGGTTGTTGGTTCGGCAGCTGCGGAAACCAAAACGGCAGCACGCGCCGGGGAACTCGGATCGATCGGATCGGATAACTCTCCGATTGCATCCACCGCATCACGCGCACGGATCAACTCGATCGATGCATCTCTACGCAGGACCTGATCAAGACCGGTTCGGCCGACCAATATCACTCGCCATGAATCGTGTTGTGCTCGTTGGAATGAACTCACTTTTTTCCCTCATCTTCAAATCGAATACATACAGACTTCAATCGACGCGTCCTCGCGTTGAGTGCCTCTATCGGCCTTTACCGAACTCGCCGGCAAGCAACGCGTTGAGCTCATCAGCATCAAGCACATCGCTTGAACTCAGCGCCCCCGATGCTCTCTTGGGCAAGCTGATCTTGGGCGTCTGCGCCTGAGGAGCAACCGGCGCAGGTTCCGTTTCTTCGCCTACAAGTCTGAGCTTATTGGGAGTTGGAACTGATGATCGCGATGACTGGGCCATGCGTGATCCTGAGTCAGAAATCGGTGCAGGAACAGAAGTCTGCGCCACACCCTCTCGTACGACGGGAACCATCGGCGGGTTCTCACCAATCTTGTGTTCCCAGCAAATCACCTCAGGCGCAAATCGCTCAAGTCCATCAAGCACGCGCTCTACCCCCACCAATCGTGACTGGTCATCCAGCACCAGTACCACCCGATGGGCAGATTTGGCCGATGAACATGCGCCGGCAAACGCTTGATGCATGCTTGAAGCGGGCGAAACCGCAAATCCACGATTGCTCAATACCTTGAGTAGTTGAGATGTGGGCGAATCCTCTGGATGGTGCCAAAGGATACAGACTTGTTGGGGGGTATCAGATTTTGAGCTCTTCGCGGGTGTCATCACATATAAGTGTATCGCCAAACCCAAAAAAAACACCTCAAATCCGGCCAACCATCCATTTTCAGACGGAATTACAGGCGGTTTCAGCGCATAGTCCGAGAACCAATCGTTTTCGATACTCAGTTGCTAAGTAGTGCCTGTGCAATCACTTTGGCGCCATCGGGTGCGGGGAGTGATTCGTACCCCTGTTTCATCGCGATTAATCGTTGATCGGACTTGAGCATAGCTGCGATCTCTTGGTGATGGGACTGGTAGTTGATCTCTGGATCGATCTGATCTGCGAAGAGCATCGCGGTTCCCGCATCGACTAATACCTGAGCGTTGTGTTTCTGGTGCTCGTCTTGGTGATACGGATATGGAAAGAACAGGGATGGGAGCGCTGCGTCCCAGCACTCTGCGACACTCCCGGCGCCACAGCGTCCTATTGCGAGATCCGCAGCACCCAATGCTTGAGCCATGTCGTCGATATAGCGTTCGACGAATGCGCTGATCGCTGCACTTTGATAAACCGATCGGAGTTGATCGAGCTGCTCATCACTCATCTTGTTGCCAACCTGATGGATGATCTGCCAGTCGATGAATGCATCGGGTTGTTGGTCCACCATTGAGCGCACAAATCCATTGATTGATGTCGCGCCTTGCGACCCCCCAGTGATGAGCAGCGTCTTTGTGTCAGGATCAAGATTAAAAGACTGACGGGCAACTGCTTGATCAATCATTCCCTGATTGTTTCGGACAATCGGACGGACTTGTTCCCATGCGTTGAACTTGGGATCTTTGCTCGTAATCGTCGCCGCGGTGTAGATCTTGTTTGCGTTCTTTGCGATCAAGACATTGGCTTTCCCCGGAACCGCGTCAAGGTTCACCAGCACAACCTTTGCGCTTTCCGCGCGCCCGCCTTTCGCGCCCGGCGCTGCAACAAATCCACCCATCGCAATCAAGACCACCTCGTCATTGTCTGCTTTGAGTCTTTTGATACACGCGCGTGTTGAATGAACGCTTGGTCCCCAGCCTTTGATGAACTTGAGGAATCCACCGATCTTCGTGGATATCGGCATCGCGGGGATCACAGAGAACGGGACATCGTGCGCGTTCAATATCTCGGTATCAATCGCTCGATTTGAACACAAGATATGGACATCGACAGATGGTTGGATTGCTCGGAGTGCCTTGATGATTGCGAGTGCGGGGTAGATGTGCCCGCCGGTGCCGCCGCCGGCGAAAACGAATGCTCGTTGAGATGAAGGCGCATCGTTCATATCAATTGACATCATACGAACAGGTCTGCCCGTTCATCGTCCTCAGCTTCTTCATACTCTCCAGAATCATCGGATTCTTCATACTCCTCAACATCCGTTGTCTGCTTTGACTTTGGACGGAACCGATCGATCATGCTTGTCTTTGAGCGTGGGACATTGACTTCGACGGGATCGCCGAGCAGTTCTTCCATCTCGTCATCATCAATTGGATTCTCGTAGTACGCGCTAAAATCTTCCGCGGGCGCCAATCGAGCGGGTGGACGGACAGAATGCATCACTGATGCACCCCAGAGCCCGGCGCGATCTGCGAATGTGGGCTTTGCTTCGATTTCTGAACCTCTGCGAGCCCGCAGTGCATAATGCTCGTCTTCTGCGGTATCCCCGAGATCAAGGTATGAGTACGCGAATGCTTGTGATCGATCGATCGAGACAACCAGCCCCAACGAGAACGCGGTCATGATCCAACCCGTTCCCCCTGATGACATCAAAGGCAGCGCGATCCCCTTGGTCGGGCCGAGCCCGGTCACCACGACCAGGTTGATCAATGCTTGAATCGAGATCGTTGCAATAATTCCAAGGGTTGTGAGCTTGAGCATCATGGATTTTTCACGCATTGCGATGCTTGTGCCCGACCATACGATTCCTGCGTATGCACAGATCACGATCAATACCCCGATGATTCCGAGTTCTTCGCTCACAATCGCGAACAAGAAGTCGGTGGTGTCTTCGGGGAGGTATCCGAATTTTTGCAATCCATTGCCTAACCCTCGGCCGAACACACCTCCACCAGCAACCGTCGCGATGGATTGAATCAGGTGATACCCAGTTCCAGATGGATCCGCGTAGGGGTCCATAAACGCGATGATCCGATCCTTGCGATATGGCGCTGCCAGAATCGCGAGCACGACCCCTGCGAGTGCAGGAGGGATAAACATCCCGAAGTGCCACCAGCGGGCGCCAGCTGCGAGCAAGACGACGCCGCAGGCGAAGATCATCAGTGCGCCGGTGCCTAAATCCTCAAGCACGACTACTCCAGCAACCACCCCGGCGCACAAGCACACAGGCAAAAGCCCAGAGAAGAATCTCCGGAGTTTGTTCTCTTTGTACGAACCCAATCGAGCAGCATACCACGCGACGAGCACGATCACGGACCATTTGACGATCTCAGATGGTTGGATACTCTCTAATCCCGGCACATGCAGATTGATCCATCGACCTGAACCGTTTTTGACCCGCGCGAGTCCTGGGACATAAACCAAGCAGAGCATCCCGATCAAGAGCATTGATCCGAGCACGAGCACACCCATATCCCCACCTGGGCGGAACCAGACCACGCGATCGAGACGATCAGCGAACTTGCGGATGGGTAATCTTGATGCGATGGCCATCGCGAGCACCGCGATGGCCAGATACAAGCTTGTTCGTGAAGTGAGCAGTGATTCGGTGCTTACTCTGGATACCGCTGCGGACGCGGCCGGGTCCATGTCTCCTGCCAATGGACGCACTTGCATCCCTGCGGATTGCACCATCACTACGCCGAGGGTCAGCAAGACCAACGCGCATAACATCACAACATGACCAGACCGGACCATGATCAAAGTATCGGCTCCAAACAGATTTAAGATTGAAATTCGGGGAGGGGTTCTAGTCATCAACGGATGGAGAATCAACCCCACCTGACGAATACAAACCGCTCAAAACCCGCTTTTTTGCTCGCATCTCTTACTCATCACACAAGATACAACACCTGTAGATGATCAAAAATATTTTGATACCAATCAGGTTATCAAAGCGCTCTCGTCATGAATACGCTGTCTGGATCAGGTGCATAACAACCAAATGCGTTGCATGTTTCAAAACCAAACAACTCGTACAACGCGCGAGCGGGTGCGAACTCAATCTGTGCGCCTGTCTCAAGACTCAATCGTACATAACCCCGACTCTGGGCAACACTGATGATGTGGTTGAGTTGAGACGATGCGACCCCTTTTCTGAGGTGATCTTGTGCTGTGCGCATTGATTTGATTTCGCCGTGTGTTCGATCAAGCTCAAGCAATGCGCTACAACCGAGCAACTGGTCATGATCTCGCGCTGTCCAGAATGTAACTTGAGGCGTACACAATCCATCAATGTCTAGCGCGTGCTTGCTTTCAGGCTTTGAAATTGATTGCATCGCATTCAAATGCTCGTTGAGCAATCGTGAGACATCAGCTTTTCTTGGATCATCTTCTTGGATTCGCATAACTAGATGATATTCAAAGAGACTTTGCGATCGAGTTCCTCGACTGGGCGTGCGATCAGATCGTACCCATCACTTGCGACGATTGTGCATCGGACCAGTTCACCTTGCGCGAGACTGTTCTTGGCGATGACATGCGTCGTTGCATCAATCTGGGGCGCTTGGAAGTATGTTCGACCGGTGTAGAGGGTCCCTCCGTCGGAGACACCTGGGGTTGCTTCGACCTGATTCCGGGTTGATTTGTCGATCACCACATCGAACTGCGCGCCCGATTCTGTTGGTTTGGTTGGATCGAACTGACTCGCAACGAACTCTGCCTGATCAAATGCGATTTGCTGCTGAAGCGCCATGATCTCGTCGTGGCGCTGTTGCTTGATCTCTGCGGGGACCATGAGCTTTGGGTCTTCTTCCATCCGACCCGCGACGGTGCCAGGCTCTTTGGAATACTGGAAACACCCGACCGCGTCGAACTGGACCTCTTCGATGAAGTTGAGGAGTTCTTGGTGATCTTGATCGGTCTCACCAGGAAAACCGGTGATAAATGTGGTGCGGATGGCCATCCCCGGGATTCGATCGCGGAGTTTATGGCAAAGTTCGGTCTGATGTGCGCTCGTCACATTGCGGCGCATGAGATCTAGGACTCGGTCTGATCCGTGTTGGAGCGGGATATCAAGATAGGGCAGTAGATTCCCGCGATCCGCAACCTCGGCGAATGCGTCGATGATCTCATCGCTGAAATAGGTCGGGTAGGCATACATCATGCGGAGCCAACCCCGTCCGATCTCTTCGCTCATCGCATCGGATAATCCACGCAATAGCTTGGGGAGTCCGGCTCGGAACTTGTCGGTGCCGGGGACTTGTGCCAAACCGACACCGATGTCGTCGCCGTAACTTGTAGTGTCTTGACCGATCATGAGCATCTCGAAGACGCCGTCGCGCATGAGCTCGCGTGCTTCTTCGATGATCCGATCTTCGGGTTTGGATCTCATTTTCCCGCGGATAGAAGGGATGGTACAGAACGCACAGTTTTGGTTGCATCCTTCCGATATCCGCAGATACGAATAATGCCGAGGGGTGAGACGCAATCTTGCATTGTCGGATTCGAAATATCCGATCCCTTTGCCGTCTTTGCCTGCGACGGTGAGCCCGACGGTTTGAATCCCTTGTGATTCGGCGCTGGTGATTGCGTTGGCGTTGATCCAGTACTTGGGTGATTCTTCGAGCGTTTCCCGTTCGCTTTTGGCGCCTCGGACTGCTTCGATGATGTGCTCACGATCGAATACACCCACCATTGAATCAATCCCGGGCGCCCAATCGAACATCTTTGCGCGATGTCTTTGCACCAGACACCCTGCGACGACGACGCGTTTGATTTTGCCTTGTTCTTTGAGTTTTACCGCTTCTGCGATGACGCCGAGGGATTCTTGCTTTGATGCTTCAAGGAAGCCGCAAGTGTTGATGACCACTGCATCTGCGGGTGTCACTCGGCCTTGGGTTGCGGAGGAATCCTGCTCGGACCCTGACAAGGATAGATCGTCGTGTTCTTGGTCTTCGACAAACTCAGCCGAGACAGGCATTAACCCGTCCGCAGCCAAAAGCCCGAGCATCTTCTCAGAGTCGACAAGGTTTTTGGGACAACCTAAACTCACAAAGGATATGGTTTCAATGGGTTGCGTGTCGGGATGGGCAGTGTCTGTGGGCATAGGGGGAATGGTATGCACGCCAATGACTTGGGCCAGCCACCGGAGTCGGAAGTCAAAATTTCCAACTGTATATCGCTGACAGATTAGGCAATTACAAGTACAATCTCACTTATATCAGATTCAGAATCATCAATTCAAACTGATTGGAGACTGCATGGGGTTTTTCAAGAAACGAAAGAACTCAAATTTTGAAGAGTTCCATGCCCAAATGATGGACGGCTTAATGCATTCCCCTATGGGACTTTGGGCCTCAACTCATCGTGCCCGTATCACTATGAAACTATCCTCTCCTGACTCAAAGCCATCTGACACCGATGGATCTATCAGGTGGGAATTGTTAAGCCCGTTGATCACAACTACAGCGTTTTTTACTGCGCGTATAACATGGCTGGGCAAAACTGAAGATAGGAATGCTGAGTTATTCGTAGTAGCAATCATGCATTGTCTCGCCTCTTTCCTAGCAACACAGCAAGCTCGCCTATCTGAAGAAGACAGGATGATGCTGGCTCTAGCCCCCATGCCCGAATTTGAAATTGAGTTTGGCGACTCAGTTGAGTTCGAAATTGGCTCACTCGCAAATGACGCCAGCCAAGCTATTGCTCAAGGGATGTCGACTCCTGGCGGAAAAAACTACTTCAACCAAGCAAGTGAATTAGTAGTGCAATTCTGGAGCACTGGTCATCCGATTGATGCTCAGCGTATCGGTGAACATTTTCTGCCAATGTTGAATTCGGTCAAGTAACCCAGCATGGCCACTGGATAGTTAAAACAGCAGCAACCCAAGCATCATCCACGCACCTGCGACAAGCATCACCACCGCGGTGTACCCCACTATTTCTCGGGCTTTGACCTTGGTGATTGCCAAGAGAGGCAGTGCCCAGAACGGCTGGAGCATATTGGTGAGTTGATCCCCGTACGCGACCGCCATGACCATTTTTGCAGGTTCTACCCCTGTCTGCGCTCCAGTCTGGAGCGCAATCGGTCCTTGGATTGCCCATTGCCCCCCGCCTGAAGGCACAAACAGGTTTACAACCCCGGCGCTGACAAAGGTAAACAACGGTGCCGTTGTCTCATTGGCAAGGGTCCCAATCCAGGCGCTGAAGTCATTGATTAGCCCTGAACTCGAAAGCAGCGCCATGATCCCCGCGTACAAGGGGAACTGGAGGATAATTCCGGCGCATCCCCTTGCCCCTTCCTCGGCAGCAGCGATGTACGAACGGACCGAGCCGTGCAACACCAACCCCAATGCGAGCATGAGCACATTGACTTCATTTGGACCCAGCTTGATGAGTCCGTCCACACTCATGAACCGCACGAATGCCCACATGAGCATCAGTGCCAATGCCCACACCACGATTGGAGATCGCTCGATCCAATCGGGGAATGTACCCGTATGCTCGTCGGAAGCAGGTTCTGTTTCCACAATTGACATGGGGACGATCTCATCTTCATGCTTGGGTGTCAACATCGAGAGCACCAAAGGGACAAGCACTAATAAGCCGCAAGCAACAAATATGTTCATCGGGCTCAAGAGCGTTTGTGAGAGCGGGATGTTTTTCGTAGACATGGATTCAAAGACTTCGATTGGCAATACATCCCGCGCCTGTGCTTCGGTAGTCATTTTGAGTGGTGCGGATCCTGAGAACCCGCCGTGGAATACTAATAATCCCATGTATCCTGCAGCAGCGAGGAGCGGGCCGTGCACTTTGATCCCCTTGCGGGCACAGACCTTGGCAACTTCGCGTGCGAAGAGAGCGCCGACGATGAGTCCTAAACCCCAGTTGATCAATCCAAGGAACACCGCGATGAATCCGACCATCGCAGCGGCAGCGGATGCGGAGTTGGGCACCCCCGCGAGCGTGGCAATCATCCTTGCAATCGGTTTGCTTGCTGCAAGTGTGTGCCCGGTGACCAAGATCAGACACATCTGCATCCCGAACCCAAGGAACTTCCATATCCCGTTCGACCCGCGCCACGCATCGATCATTGCGTTTGCTCTTTCGGAGATTGTGGCTGCGCCTTCGTAGTGTCCGAGTGTCAGTGCCAACACTCCGGCAACAATCGTGAGCATGATCGCGATCACAAATGGGTCTGGTGCAGTCTTAGAGAAGACCTGAGTGAGAAATCGTCCGAGCTTTGCGACCATGTATTTCACCATCCTACTGAACGAACTTGAAACGAGCTATCGAGTAACATTATGACATATAGATCCAATCTTTGCTGCAGATCAATCCAAGACATGGTCTACAGTTCTCGTTCATGTCTATTGACCAGTCAACCATCGAATACCCGCACAAAGCTCAAGGGCTTGCATATGCAGCGGGCGCGTTCGGATGGTGGGCGATTGTTGTCCCGAGTTACTTTAAACTCTTGATGAACAACCAAGCGGATCCGCTTGAGGCGGTTGCCCAGCGGATACTCTTTGGTTTACCGATCTTGTTGTTGATCCTTGTGTTCTCTCGGCAAATGCGCGATTTGATCAAAGCTGCGACGAGTTGGAGTTCGCTCAAAATATTGATCCCATCGACATTTTTTATATTGATCAACTGGTATTTCTTTATCTTTGCGATCTCAACAGATCGATTGAGTCACGCGTCGATGGGGTACTACATCAATCCGTTGTTCTCGATTGCGCTCGGGTTTGTGTTCTTTGGTGAGCGCCCGCGCCCTGTGCAATGGGGCGCGATCTCCCTTGCGTGTGTTGCAGTTGTGGTGATGGGGTTTGCAGAGCTTGGGTCTGCGGACTCGAAGGGATTGCCTTGGTTGTCGATCGTATTGCCGACAAGCTTTGGGATCTACGGACTATTGCGCAAGAAGGTGGATGTCGGCGCCAGTGTGGGATTAACCTTTGAGATGGCGTTACTTTTCCCCGTTGCGATCGGGATGGTGGTGTATCTCAACATGCATGATCGCGGTGTCTTTATCGCAGAAACAACCCCGGTGTGGCTCAATCTGGTCATGCTCTTGGGTGGTATCGTGACGATTGTGCCCCTGGTTTGTTTCACGAATGCGGTGCGCCGTTTGCCTTTGAGTACGGTTGGGCTTTTGCAATACACCGCGCCGACGGGGCAGTTGATCCTCTCATACCTTGCATTCGGTGAAACATTTACTCCGTTGAAGTTTGTCTCGTTCGGGATCATCTGGATCGCGGTTGTGATCTATTCATGGGACATGATCCGCGGGCATCGTCAGATGAAGAATGCCGCGATCGAAGTCATCGAATAGATCATTGCATCTCTGGAACAATGCTCCCTCATCAAGCATTCCAAACATCCGAAGCGACTGATGCTTGAGCCTCCTTGTTCAACTCGTTCGATATGTAGTGCTGTGGATGACACCCAATTATCAGTTTCTTGCACAAAGTGTCTCATTTTCTGTCAGCACTTCCCCCCAATCGCGGTCATACTGGTGTTATGAATACACAACATACAACAGCGCATACCGATGATCGTCTCTCTGCTCTTGAACGCTCGACGGGGCGATGGAGAATGGCAGCGCTCTGTTCGATCACCCTCCTTACCGGGGTCATCATTGGAGGCATGGGCATGCAACCGGACACGAACGATCCCAAGGCGGTTATGGGCATCGCCGGCACAGCCGACTCGATCTACCGAATTCACATGGACGGGTCAATCACTTACATCCGCATTCCCAAAGGTGAACGATCCGTAGAAGGTTTCTTCGATTGGGGTGATGTTGAGATCGATCACAGACGAAAAAGCCGAACGATCCCACAATGATCTGAGGCACTAAACTGGTGATTAAAGTTCGGCGTTCAAAACACGAACCCCAAGCGCCTGCACAATCGCCGGTGATTGGAGTGGGTCGATCACGATCCCTCGGAGTGATTCAACATCAACGGATATGCCGTCGATCGTGCTCCCTCTGAGATCGAGCAGGGATATCCGTGCGCCGTCGAGGCGGAGGTTGGTAATGTCACAGTTGTGGATTGCCAAGGATTCAATCGTCGCGCCCGCGAGATCAAGATTCATTAACTGGCTTCGATCGAACCGTGCACGGATGAGGGTTGATTCGGAGAACAACACATCAGGCATTTTGCACTCTTCGAATGCAACATCGCGGAGTTCACTCATCCGCAGATCAACCCCGGTCAGTCGGCATTCAGTGAACATCGCACGCACCAATCGCGCGTTGATCCAGGTGGCGCTTGCAAGATCCGCGTGATCGAATACACAATCTTTGAACACTCCCCCGGGCAAAGCAGAACCCGCGAGGGCGTTGCCCACGATCAATGCCTGCTCGATCTCAATCGCCTTTGCGTGAACGGGATTGCCTGATGAGTTGGTACCTGCACCAACGCGCAGGCTTTCATGTGCAGAACGATCGACAAGCGAACCCACTTGAACATCTACGAGTTCCTCATGGGGACCAAGCTCTGGTGGTTCGGGATCGATGTGTTTCACATGTGCGGGTTTCATTGATCGATTTCTTTGATCAGGCTTCTTTGATCAGATTGATTGATCAATGATGCAGAGGGAACTGCTCGCAGAGCGATTTCACTTCATTGCGCACGGTGTCGATGGTTGCTTGATCGCCTTTGGATTCGACGACACGGTTGATCCACTCTGCGATCGCGCCCATTTCGGATTCCTTGAATCCTCGGGTGGTTGTTGCGGGGGTGCCCAAACGCAAACCCGAAGTAATCATCGGCGAGCGCGGATCGTCGGGAATGCCGTTCTTATTGGTGATCAACCCCGCATCTTCGAGCCACTTCTCTGCTTCCTTCCCTGTCAAATCTGCGTCTTTGACAGTCAGATCAACAAGCATCAGGTGGTTGTCTGTCCCCCCTGATGTGATCCGGAAACCGTGCTTGGTCATCGCGTCTGCGAGTGCTTGCGCGTTTTTGATGACTTGTTGTTGATAAGATTTGAACTCGGGTTTGAGCGCTTCACCGAATGCGACTGCCTTCGCGGTGATGATGTGCATCAGTGGACCGCCTTGTACACCTGGGAAGACATTGCGGTTGATGAGCTTGTTGAGTTCTTCATCATTGGTCATGATGAGCCCGCCGCGTGGCCCTCGCAATGATTTATGTGTTGTGGTGGTGACGATGTGTGCGTGTGGGAACGGGGATGGGTGTTCACCAGCTGCGACCAATCCTGCGATGTGTGCGATGTCGGCCATGAGCGTTGCACCGACTTCATCTGCGATTTCGCGGAACTTGGCGAAGTCGATCTGGCGCGAATACGCGGAGTACCCACAGAGGATCATCTTGGGTTTGTGTTTGAGTGCTGCTGCGCGGACTGAGTCGTAATCAATCTGCTCGTGTTGGGGATGGTTCTTGTCGTAGTGCAACGCGTAGTGGACGGGGTTATAGAAGATTCCTGAGAAGTTGAGGAACATACCATGCGAGAGATGTCCTCCGTCTTTGAGGACGAGCGAGAGGAAGGTATCACCCGGTTCCATCATCGCCATAAACGCGGCGGTGTTCGCCTGCGCCCCTGAGTGGGGTTGAACATTGGCAAACTTGCATCCGAAGAGTTCCTTTGCTCGATCGCGTGCGAGTTGCTCGACCTTGTCGTGATGTTCACACCCGCCGTAGTACCGCCGACCGGGATATCCCTCGGCATACTTATTGGTCATGCATGTCCCGGCTGCAACCGTGACCGCAGGAGATGCATGGTTTTCCGAAGCGATCAACTCGATCGTATATTCTTGGCGTTCACGCTCTGCGGCAACGAGCGCTGCGACCTGCGGATCGGTCTTGGCTATGGTGTCGATGATGGCGGAGTCGATTGTTTTGTCTGCGGTTTGGGTGGATGTGCTCATAGCCAAGTGTATGCAGAGAGCTCGATGAGATCAGTAAACCGAGAGGTACATGAATACTGTAAAACCTGCGAGCAGTGATGCGATAAGCCCTAACACTGCGAGCAGCACCGATCGAATTCTCCATCCAACAACTATTGCAGTGATCCAGAACCATTGGACCCAAATCATCCCGAAGAGCAAACCGATGGTTACGATGAGATTTGCATACAGCTCAAACTGATTGGTACCCGTAGTAAGGGAATATGAAACTATTCTGTTCGTAGATGACAGTTGAGTCGTATTGATCGATAGCTTTGAGTACATCATCAACTGTGCGCCCGTATCGAAAATCAATGCGAGCAAATATCCGAGCAACCCTGCGAAGCAGGAGAGTGCCATCGCCCGATGGACATGCATCAGCCGTATCTTCGCCACCCTCCGCGTCGTGGGGATAACGCACAACACCATGACCCAGAGCACCGACATCCCCAGTGCAATAAATACAAAGTGCATCCCGTTCTGTGTTAACCCAGTGGCGTTCAACAACGAGGTATGGAATGCATCCTTAAGATTTCCCATCCAATAGGAAGGATCCGCCATTTCAATCCAATATAAACCTGTGTAATTTGAACCGGGTGATAATCCTTGCAACTCCGTAAACAACTGATTCCACTTGAGTGTGCGATATGTTCCAATGCATACGAGCAGGAAGATTGAGAGCAGATAAACCGCGACAGCAGACCCAAGCACACACCCCCACACCCTCCATAAATACACGGGATAATGCACACTCAGGTGTTTCCAAAAACGATACGGAATGAACATCATCCAAAGTGTCGAAGGTATTCGTCGGCACATTGTCCGCTTACTCGTAGTGTGCTCTATATACCACGGCAAAAGCACCCTGCCAGGATCAAACACATCAGCCCACTCAAACTCCAACCCGCACTCCGAACATCGCCCTTGCATCGGGCATTGATCTTCCCAGGTTGAGATGATTCCAGACTGGTCGTATCCACACTTTGGACAGATTGGGATGTGCTCAATGTGCTTTTTCATAATGTGCTCGCCAGGAAAACATACACGCGCAATGCAAATCCGCCGAGCAGTGCTGCGATTGTGCCAAGCACGACCAGCAGCCTCCAAGGTTGAACGCGCCAACCGATGCTGATCACGCTCGACCAGTAGATGAGTTGCCACAGCACCAATACGGGTACAACAATCCGGTAGATGCGAGCAACGGCGAATCCGTTCCAATAAAAACCCATCCACATCATGATGCCGTAGATCAAGCGGGTGAACTCGAACGATAATCCAAGCATCAAGACGCTCAGAAGAACTGCCCGGATGACATGCTTTGCTCGTACTTTGGTGACTCTGCGTGTGTGTGGAATCGCAACGAGCACGGTTGTCCAGAGCATCACAAATCCAACTTGAAACACAATCGGTTTGATGAGGATTGCATAAATCAAATGCCTTTGTCCTGCTTGGAATCGTAATGAATACCCGGATCCGCCGCGAGTGCTTATCCATGTTCGCATCGCAGGGTCGAAGAGCGCATCGAGCGTTAACTCCGCTATCCCATACAAACTATATTGATCGATATATTCGAGTATCGTCAGGCTTCCCCATGAGCTTGTCGACCGACCCCATAATCCAATCCCAAGAGGTATCGATACAAGTACATGTGTTGTGATGATCGTGAGCAGCACCCAAACCGCAAGCCTTCTGAGCTTGATCGGTTTGGCAACATCGACCTCGTTCCAGAACCGAATTGGGTTCAACAATCGAACCAGAGTCCCCGGCGTGCGCCGGATCATTGCTCGATTAGATCTTGCGTGCTCTGCGTACCAGTACAAATCGTTGAGCAGCGGATCGAATACATCCCGCCATGCGAAACTCAACCCACACTCCGAGCATCGACCATACATCGGACACTGGTCATCCCATGTGTCGGTGATCCCGGATTGATCGTACCCGCATTTCGGGCAAATCGAGCGTTGGTTTTGCGGGGGTGTATGTGAGTTCAACTGCCCTCCTTGATTGAAAACGGTGTAATACCACCCCAATTTGGTGATTCCCATTCATCCTGATACATTGAGAACTCACTATTCAAATGTAACAATCACGAGGGAATCAGGATGCACACTCAGAAGAAAATAATGTTTATCACCACAGTTCTTGGTTTCAGCACCCTTTTTAGCACGATCACACACGCGGACCCATTCACTTACCAAGGCCAACTGATGGATTCAGGCGCGCCCGCGAATGGCACATTCGACATGACTTTCCAGCTTGCTGACTCGGCTTCAGGCGGGTTCGCACTCGCAGTGGACACCGTCAATAATGTGTCCGTAGTTGATGGTTTGTTTACGGTCGAAATCGATTTTCCGAATACGCTGATGAACAGCAGCTCACGATGGTTGTCGATCACGGTCGATGGCACCCCCCTTACGCCAAGGGTTCGGTTACGAGAAACACCACGGGCGCATAATGCGGTTCGTGCGAACACAGCGGGATCAATTGAGACACCGTTGATCATGATTGATTCTTCGTCGACTGGGATCATCACCTCTGAGAACACATCGAGCGGGCAGAACGCGAGTGGGTTACTCGGACGGATAACAAGCACCTCGCCAGGTGGGTTGTCAGCAGGTGTCCGAGGCGAAAACAATGGCACTGGTTTCAATGGCATGGGTATCTACGGTTCACACGAAGGATTCGGATACGGTGTCTATGGCACCTCGCCTGGGGGCATTGGGGTCTTAGGAAACACAGAAAACGGATTCGGTCTCTGGGGACAGTCAGATGTGAACACTGGCGTCTACGCACGAACAAACTCAGGATCTCAAGCACTGGAAGCATTCAATCGCGATTTCGAGTCAGAAGCATTTCTGGCAACCCCTAACTACGGCGTCCACGGGCTCAATCTTGACCCATCATTTTTTACCGGCGGTGTAGGAATGCGTGGAGAAGGTGGACGCTTCGGTGTCCAGGGGATCGCTGAAACATTTGTGGAAAATGATGCGCTCATCGGTGTATTTGGGAGTGCTGGTTCAGATACGAATGGTGCAGATCGAATATTCGGTGTCTTCGGAGCTGGAAGGGCTTCAACAAATAACAGAAATGTAGTAAGGACCGTTCATGGGGTCTATGGGGTGGCAAATACTACATTCCTCTCAGATATAGGGTACGGTATCTATGGGACAACAGTCGGGGATGGTGGCATTCTTAGCAGTAACTCCTTTGCGGGGTACTTTGACGGCGATGTCCATGTTGAAGGAACGTTGAGTAAATCCACGGGCTCGTTCAAAATCGATCACCCGCTCGATCCAGAGAACAAGTACCTCTCCCACTCATTTGTTGAATCCCCTGACATGATGAACATCTACAACGGTATCATCACGCTCGACTCCGACGGGACTGCGATCGTCGAACTCCCGGACTATTTCGAAACACTCAATCGAAACTTCCGGTACCAGCTCACCGCGATCGGCGCTTCGATGCCTGGTCTGTTTATCTCATCTGAGATTTCAACGAACTCATTTGCGATCGGAGGTGGGGCGCCCAAAGCTCGTGTAAGCTGGGAGATCACTGGGGTCCGTCAAGACCCTGCTGCATTGCATAACCCGATTGTCGTTGAAGAAGAGAAACCTGAACAACACAAAGGTATGTATCTCAATCCAGAAGCATACGGATTCGAAAAAGACAAAGGAATCCATTTTGTGCCGAACAAACCGATGAACTGATTTCTTACAACCCACTTGGTCGAAAGCGGCAGACTGATTTACTGGATATGGACGATATTGGACACACAGTGTTCAACCGTTGGTTCATCATCGAGATTGATCGGCAAGTACACACCCCGGTTGTGGTCAGTATTGAGCACGATCGCGTTTGGGTGCACAACCGCGTAGCCGTTGTCTGCGTGCTCGTGTCCGAGGATGAATAGATTGACCCCCCACCTTTCGGTCAGGTCTTCGAGTTGGTCATGGTCGTATCCGCGTCCCCAGACCATCAGATGTGCTGATCCGGTGCGGGGTTGATAATCATCCGGAGTTAAGTCACGATGGATAATCGTTGCATCGAACCTTCCCATTGACGCAGGGCCGGGGAGGGAATGAGAGCACAAGATATCCCCACGCGGGCATCGACATCGTAATGCGATCGGCATCGACATCACCAAGTCGGCGATCGCATCGTGCACACGATCAGACTGGTCTCCGAATGTTGATTCAACTCCTGCGTTGAACGCGTCAACGCATTTGACTCCGTTCTTCATGATCCCCGACCCGATCGCTTGGGCAAGTTCATGATTCGCAAGCAGCACATGCACCAGTTCTGGATATTGTGATTTGAGATACGCGACGCGGGTGAGCCCTTGGTATGACATGTCCAGTGGGAGTTCGCGCGACTCGGGAAGATCAGGGTGGATGATCTCATGGAGCGTGAGGTGTTTTTCCTCCGCGCCGAACTCACCATCAAGTCCTGCAGCACTGACCACAGCTTTAAAGTTGCTCGGATGGTCATGGGTGTCACCGGTTGCGATGAGCTCTCCGGGCGCTTCGATGAAATCAATCGAACCTTGGCGACAGTTTGCGTCGCGGCATGCCTGAGCACCTGCTCTGAGCACATCAACAACCTCATCGATATTTGATAAATCGAGCGTATACATCGCATCAAGAGTGTAGGGGAAAACCGCAGAGAATGCTTTGCATCCTGATATGAGATATTCTGTTGAGTTTGATTCAGCTCTGGACTGAAGGCGCTCGGATGATTCCGAGGATCAGATCAAGCTTGTCGGCAACCACATCCATGTTCTCTGAACGATTGTCGGGATCAACCTGGATACATTCCATGATCAACTCGTTGAGACGCTCTGGAACAAGGGGATTGATTTCAATAACCGGTGTGGCTTTTTCGATCAACGCATCGTCGCGCGAACCAGTGAGTGAATCACCACCCACCCCCATCGCGGTCGGGATGTTCTTCCCTGTAAGCACCCAGTACATGGTGGCGCCAAAGTTGTAGATATCCGTCTTCGCGGTAATCTCTCGGCGATGGACCTGTTCAGGAGCAATGTAATCGGGAGTGCCTTGGATTCGTTTTTTGATTGTCCCGGTCTTGCAACTCTGTCCAAGGTCGATGAGCTTTGCGGTGTACTCGCCGTCGAGCGTGACCCCCACAATCACATTGTGAGGTTTCATATCTGCATGGACATATCCACGATCGTGCATGTGCGCCAGCGCCGATGCAGTCTCTTGAAAAAGCTGAACTATTGTTCCCAGATCATCTGGTTGTTCTTCATGCAATGAAATGCCGTCGATAAGTTCCATGACCAGATACATTTCGTTGGTCTTGAGGATCGAACCTTTCTTGATGATGCGCGGGATCTTGCGGATCGAAGGATGATCGAGTTGACTCGAAATCTTATACTCTGATTCGGTCTGGTCGAGGAATCGTTGTTCTTTGGGATTGTTCTTGACGACATGTTTGATCGCCCAGATTTGTTTGCTTTTGGGATCTTGCACAAGATAAATAATTGAAGCCGCACCGCGTCCGATTTCGGACATCACCCGGTACCCTTCAAGGTCATCACCCTTTTTCCATGCTGCAGTCAGTTCAGTCATGCGTGTTAAACTCTCGTGTTCTCCGAAAAAAGCCAATCTCTCCGAACATGGTTCCATGCAGAACGCAGTGTGAACCATGTTATGGCAAGTATTCTCTTCTTTCGGCAAGTTCTCCCTTGGATTCCATCGCGATGCTATCGACATGCGCCAGAATCGCAGTTATCGGCATTATCTTATCCGCTACACGCGTGCCGGACCGATTCCGCGTGCAGAGACTTTGATGTTTTCGGGAGTTTGCCGCGTCCTATTGCTTGTCTGCGTCAGGCATCGATTCAATCGATTCCTGACATTGAGAATGCACGCGTGCGAGAAAGCACATTCCTGACAAACATTCAGCGACACATCAACCTACGCACCAAAACGCGAATGGATCTAGAGCGATCGAATGAATTTGAATGAATTGATGGATTTGGTCTATCGGCTCAAACCGGGAGAGAGAAGGTCTCAGGTGCCCATCGAGGCGAGCAACTGCTCAAACTGAGCCCGCGGGAAGAACTGCCCAGGGCTTGAAGTGCCTGAGAGATCTTGGTGCAGGTTGATCTTGTCTGATGCGATGTCGAGCTTGTCTGCAAGTGCGACAACAACCTGTGCTAATCGATGTAACTGTTCATCTGTGAATGATCGGCGATCGCCGTCACCCACAAGGCAGATTTCGATGACACCTGATGAGACGAAACCATCGCCGACACCTGCGAGTTCAGCGCCGTCGCGTTGATCGAGCCAACGATATCCGATGTGGATTTCGCCGTCACGCATTCTGCGTGATCCATTCCCGATCACGAAGTGAAATCCAAGTCCGTCGTACCCGAGTTCGCGATGCTCGGATGCGATGTCCGATGCTGATCCAGCAGGGGTACCCGAATGAACGATCACGATCGAGTCCCACCGACCTTCTTCGATTGGGTTTGCGGTCTGGAAAATCTGATCCATTCCCGATGAACCTTGCACGCCCATCAATGGGGACATGCTCACGCCACCAGATCGTTGAGCGGATGCGCCTGGATCAAGGATCGTGAGTAATGCAACACTCAACGACATTCCGACACCTAATACAGACCAAACAATCTTTGTGCGATTGCTGGTGCGTGAACGAGATGTTACTTTGGCTGCCACTGAGTTTAGTATCCGATAAACGGGAGTTGAACTGATTCTCTTACAGTATCATTACAAGTCGGAGCGAAGGCCTGTTTTCCTTGCACTTTCTTCGGTATTTTTTACGCACGGTGCGCATGAACTGACTGATAACTCAAATCATGCTTGCATATCCCGAACAAACATCCGAAACTGAAACCGGATTGCAATTTGCTCACATCCATGTGCGGCTCAATCACCCCGATCGAGTAATCGGCCGGAGAGGTTTGGTGTTCGTCGACCGAACTCATCTTCAAGAAATGGTTCAGCGCGTTGGTTGCGTGCTTGATCATAACGATCGTACTGACTCCGTTGGTCATCAGGACGAAGCGCGGTCTTCTGACATCCTACGAGCAACACACAACCCAGTAGTGTGAGCAAACCATACGCGATGGGCATCGCTGAACGATTGCGCGAACGCTGATTGAAATGCTGAATACTCTGCATGAACATTGCTCCCTAAGAAGTGCTTGCATAAGTATAGCACATTTGATACGAGCAAAAAAAACAGTGTACCGCCAATCACGACGGCACACTGTTCTGGAGAGAGGAGAGAATTCAGTTTGACTCACACATTCAAGAACTAAACGGTGCTCCACACACCAAGAGAGAGAATGAGAACTTCAACAATTGTTATACGCATCGTTGAGAAAAACTGTTCGATGTATTCTCTATTTTATCAGGATTTCGTTCTGATTTCATGAAGTTTTTTTCATGATCATCGTAAACCGATCTTAATCCGCACTCAGCAATCGGCCTTGGGAATCAACGACCGCCTCCCCTGACCCGATCATTTTCCGTACAGCCTCGTATGCAACAATCGCAACACAGGTCGAAAGATTCAATGATCGTTCATTGGCAACCATTGGCACACACAATCGCTGATCTGGGTACGCTGCATGCACGGAATCCGCGAGCCCGGCGCTCTCTCGCCCGAACACCAGGTGATCCCCTTGCTTGATCGGTGCATCAAAAATGGTCTGCTTTGCTTTGGTGGTCAAGAACCAAGTCCGAGGACGAGCGTTCTCGGTCAACTCAGTATTGGGTGGATGTGTTTGTAGATAGTCTTCAAGCGAATCATGTTCCTCAAGATCGAGTCTCGGCCAGTAATCAAGCCCGGCGCGTCGGCACGCCTTTTCATCGATATCAAATCCTAATGGTTTGACCAAATGCAATCGGCATCCGGTGGTCACGCAGGTGCGTCCGATGTTGCCGGTGTTGTTGGGGATCTCTGGTTCAACCAGCACAATGTTCAAACGAGGACTTGCGAGCTTTGCACCTGTCTTCACGCTCTTGATATGTGACGAAGGTATTGAAAAACCCGCAGCCGACTCGGGTGAGTCCGCTGCGGGATTTGATTCATTGTCAGCATGATGCTCAGTGGTCATGCCTGTATTGTTGGCTTACCAACTGCTCGAAACTCAATCCTCAGCAAACATTGGGTCCGCTTTGACGACTTGATCCAATGCTTTGGCGAAGTCCGAACTCAATGGATTGCCCTGCCAACGGATCACGCCATCGGTGGACATGATCACGGTGTGTGGGATTGCTCGAACCTTCATCGCGTTGTTAATGGTGCCCTTGGGATCATAGAGGTTTGAATATGCTTTCTTATTCTGGATGACATACTTGCGGTGCTTTGCTTCGTCGTCGCTTGGGCCGCCGATCGCGAGGATTTCGAGCTTGCCTTCATGCTTGATTTGCATTTTTTCGAGCATGGGTGATGCTGCTTTACAAGGTCCACACCAGGTTGCCCAGAAATCGAGCACGATGACTTTGCCATCGATTTCGCGCTCTTCGGACAACCAATCTTCATTGCCCAAAGGCACTGGCAGTTGTTTCCCCTGGTAGTTCAAAGCGGTCAGCTTGCCCGAGTTTTGCCCCGGCCAATCTGCGTTGGCGTACGCAGCGGTTGGGATTTCCTTGACCGATGATGCTTCATCTGCGATCTCAATCCCTTCCGATTGCATCACCGCGTTGGCGATTGCTTCTTCAGGTGTTTCTTTGAGCAGCTGAGCAACAGCGCCTTTGAGTGAACGGTTCTCAAAGTCTGCGTAACGGAGTTGTCCGGCGCGATCGACCAAGTACAGGTCTGGGTATCCATCAGCCATCAAACCCTGGGCAAACAATCCCCCCGCATCACGGGCAGCGGGCACCTTCACGCGTCCGCCTGCGACTTTTTCGTCAAAGGCATCCCAACCAAGTTCCGGGTGTACTGCTAAAACAACCAAACCTTTATCAGCATACTTGCGGTGGTACCGCGACAAGCTTGCCAGACTCACCATCGATTGCGAGTTGCCCGCGGATACAAATCCGACGAGGACAACTTTCCCTTCGATTGCTTCTGCATTGACCACTTCATCGTGGGTCCATTTATCGAGCCCGTCGAAGAGCTCGGATGCGAAAGGCAGAGTTTCGATTTCAAGGAGCGCTTCGCGATGTGCGGGGTCGCCTTCACGTTCGACGCGTGGTCCGGCAGCAACAATGCCTGCGACCGCGATGATTCCGAGCATCGCAGCACCGATCTTCTTTGATGTGTGTTGTTTCATATGGTAATCCTCTATTGAAATACAGGTTCATGTACAGATTGACAGGTCTGACTCTGATCGAATGATCTATCAATATCCTACACGATCATCAACATTCCAACACCCGATAAAATCGATTTTGCATCCAAACATGAAAAAACCCGCTTTTTCGCGGGTTCTGAGGATCGAGATTCATGGTCTGTATCAGCTCTTTGCTTGGATCATCGGATCAACTGCGATGACTTTTTTAACCGCTGGTTGGAATGCGGGATCATGTGGATTACCGATCCAACGGACAACGCCGTCGGTGGAAATCACCACAACCAAAGGGATGCCTTCGGACTGGAACGGTTTGAATACTGATTGGTCTGCATCGAAGAGTGCATGGATGGATTCTTCATGATCGCTGAGGTAACTACGGACGGTTGCCTCGTCTTCGCGTTGTCCGCCGATGGACATGATCGCGAGGTTCTGGGATTCTGCTTTCTGCATTTTATCCAGAATTGGCATTGCTGCGACACAAGGTGGGCACCATGTTGCCCAGAAATCGAGCACGAGTACTTTGCCTTCTACATTTGCTTTCTCAGAGATCCATGTTTCGTTCCCGAGTGCGACTTGGAGTTGTTTGCCTTGGAAGTCCTTGGCGTAGAGCCCTTCACCGGAGTTGTGGGTCGGCCAATCTGCGCTCGCGTATAACGAGGCGTCGATCACAGGAAGATCTTCCTTCACATCACTCATCGCATCTTTGGTACCATCATGGGAAGCGCAGATGGAGCATTTCTCACCTTCACCCATTTTGGCGCAGCCGGCGCACTTTGGTGCTTCTGTTGACTTTGCTTCGCCGTGGGACGCACACAACGAACAACTTCCATCTGGTCCTGCGATGGCCGCGCCTGTTGCCAGGGTCATGCCTGCTGATGCGATGATTACTGAAAGAAAACTCATATCCGTACTCCTTGGGTTTGGGATTGGTGTACCCCTCATCACAACGCGTCGGCCTTTCCGAGTTGCTGTGTTTGTTCACAAATGACTTATCTTGGTGGCAGGCACATTCCTACATCGGTTCAAGATAGCTGTAGATACTAACTGCTGCCGACACGGCGATATTCAGTGAATCTACATCTTTTGACATTGGGATCCGGATTTTGTGGTCAACGCGGTCCAAAGTGGACTGCTTCAACCCCGGTCCTTCAGCGCCAAAGAGCAAGACAGGCTTTTCAACCCCTTGTTTAAGGTGGTTCTTTATTGTTGCCGCCTTGTTATCGGGCGTAAGTGCTATCGTCGCAAATCCGTGATCCTTGATCGCATCGAGCTTGGAATGGAGATCGTCCACAATTGCATACGGGACATTGAGCACATGTCCCATCGAAACGCGTAACGCTTTGCGGTACAAGGGGTCACAGCACCTCTTGGTGAGCCAAACCCCCACTCCGTTGCCTCCGAGTGCGGCAACCGAACGGAATACCGATCCCACATTATCATGGTTGCTCAAATCCTCAAGCACCACCATCGCTCGGCATTGCTTAGCGAGCTCCATCGGATCGGGATTGGCGATTCTTTGCCCACACGCGAGGAGTCCTCGATGCATTGGGAATCCAACAATTTCATCCATGACTGATTGAGAAACGCTGTAAACCGGTACATCTTCAGCTACTTGCGAGAGAACGGACTCGATGTTCTTTGCCCGTTGGGTGGTGACCAGGACCGATTGCACTGGGAACTTGGATCTGATCAGTTGTTCTACGACCAAGACACCTTCTGCGATGAACAAACCGGTGTTCTCAGGTGTATCACCATCATCATGAGCATCTGGATGATGCGCAGCCTTGAGCCAGGCATCTTTTTGATTGAGAAACACCCCGATTCTCGGGTCTTTGTGGTCATGGATTTCAATCATTGAGCCGATCATCCTTTCAGCACCGTCAACTACTTATACGAGCATCTCACGAAACAGAGCATCATGATTACACCCGAATCCATGACCGTCATCCAAGCAATAGTCCTTGGGCTTGTTGAAGGGATCACTGAGTACCTTCCGGTATCCTCCACTGGGCATCTGATTATCGTATCGGATCTGCTCGGGCTTGGCGACACAATCGCTCAACGAGATGCGGTCGATACCTTCAACATCGTCGTTCAAGGGGGCGCGATCCTTGCGGTTCTTGGGCTCTACTTCCCTCGTGTGCTCCAGATGATCAAGGGATTGCTTGGCAAAGATCCAGTTGGGTTGAAAATGGCGATCAATATCATTGTTGCGTTTCTCCCCGCAGCGGTGCTTGGGGTGCTGTTCAATGACTTCATCGAAGAGAAACTTTTCAACACCCCCGCGGTCATCACGGCGCTGGCACTGGGTGGTCTCTTCATGATCGCGCTGGACAAAATCAAGTTCAAGCAAGTCGATACCGACGATGATCCCTCAAACGACATCACGGAGATGAGCTGGAAACAAGCACTGTTCATCGGGTTTATGCAGTGCGTCGCGATGTGGCCGGGCACGAGTCGATCAATGATGACCATCGCGGGGGGTGTGATTGTTGGTCTCAAACCAAAGCAAGCTGCGGAGTTCAGTTTCCTGCTTGGACTCCCCACACTTGGTGGCGCGTGTGTCTACTCCCTTGCGAAGAATCTGAAAAATGCATCCGAGATGGGCACCCCCAATATGTTTGAGACACTTGGGTGGACACCGATTGTGATCGGGATCGTGGTGGCAACCGTATCGGCAGCGCTCGCGGTCAAGTGGTTGGTGAGTTTCCTCAACAAGCACGGACTCGCACTGTTTGGATACTACCGATTGGTGCTTGCAGCATTGCTCGGAATCTTGATTATGACCGGCACTGTCTCACTCGATGCACCTGAACCAGAATCAATCCCAACTTCACACTCAAGCTTGGAACCCGATCAATGAACGCTGCGAAACCAAAGACATCATTCCCCAAGTCCAATATCGAGATCGTGCTCCTGGAAGGGACACACGATGCGGGCACAACCCAGCTCAAAGATGCGGGATTCAATGTCCGCACCCACAAAGGCGCTCTGGCTGGTGATGATCTCATCAACGAGATCAAACGCGCCCACATCGTCGGTATCCGATCGAAGACCCAGATCTCCAATGACATCCTGAGTCAATGTGATCGGCTCCTCGCGGTTGGGTGTTTCTGCGCGGGGACCAATCAGGTTGATCTAGAAATCGCAGCATCGAATGGGATCGCGGTGTTCAACTCCCCCTTCTCCAACACGCGTTCAGTCGCAGAGCTCACCATCGCGGAGATCATCGCGCTGCATCGCAAACTCACCTCTCGATCACACGCGTTGCATACCGGGACATGGGACAAGAGCGCTGCAGGGTCCCATGAAGTCCGAGGCAAAACACTGGGCATCATCGGTTATGGTCATATTGGGTCACAGATCTCAATCCTCGCAGAAGCGATGGGCATGAAGGTGCAGTTCTTTGATACCACCTCCAAGCTCCCATTGGGCAATGCGACTGTGAATAGCTCGATGGAAGAACTCTTACGCACAAGTGATGTGGTATCGATCCATGTCCCCGATACCGAGACAACCCGATCAATGATCAACGCGGATCAGATTGCGATGATGAAACCCGGCGCGTACTTGCTCAACAACGCGCGGGGTTCAATTGTCGACCTGCATGCGATGCGCGATGCGATCGAATCTGGTCACCTTGCGGGCGCTGCGGTTGATGTCTTTCCAGATGAACCTTCAAAGTCTGGCGAGTCGTTTTTAAGCCCATTACAAGGACTCGACAATGTCATCCTTACTCCACATGTCGGAGGTTCGACAATCGAGGCGCAAGAAGCGATTAGCATCGATATTGCCAACAAGCTCACCCGGTTTATGAATCTGGGAACCACCACCGGTGCGGTGAATATCCCTGAGGTTGACCTGCCTGATCAGCACCGATCCCAGGCGGACAGCCAGCGTTCACACCGGATTCTCAACTTTCATCGCAATGTTCCTGGGGTGCTCAACAAGATCCATGAAGCAGCGGCGGATCTGAACATCAATATCTCCGGACAATACCTGCAGACCAACCCACAAATCGGGTATCTGGTGCTTGATGCCGATCCTTCCAACGCTGCAGCATTGCACGAACGGATCAACGCGATCGAAGAATCGATCCGCACACGTATTCTTTGGTAAATCTGCGTGTAGCAATTGCGAATCACCCTGCGAACAATCTACGCATGATCGAGATCCATCGCCCTGCCAACTCACTCGAACACACCAAAGTCATCGCGGATGATCTGGGTGCCATCCTGCGTGAGGGCGACACTGTCAAGCTCATCGGAGAGATGGGCGCGGGGAAAACTACCTTCGTGCGCATGCTTGCTCAGTCGTTTGGGATCAATGAGAACGCGGTATCGTCCCCAACCTTTGTGGTCATGAATATTTATGAACGCGAAGACGGGCGTCCCCCACTGGCGCACTTGGATTGCTATCGGCTGGGTGATGAATCGGAGCTCGATGCGCTTGGATGGGACCAGATTATTGATCGCGGCGCGATTATTCTGATCGAATGGCCGGACCGTATTGCGGACGCGTTGCCTGCAGAATGCCTGACGATTCGTATCGATCATGTGGACGAGACTGCTCGTGATTTTCACTTCGAGATCCCTGATTCTTGGATTGATCGTGCGGGTTTCGATGCGATCCGTCCACGCCCTGCGACGACTTGTCCGACGACGGGTGTATCGGTTCGGGGTGATTCGTTGACTTGGCCGTTCGCTTCTGAGCGGGCACGGATGGTGGATCTCAATGCGTGGTTCGATGAGAAGCACACGATCTCGCGTCCCATTAAGCAGACTGATATTGAACTCGGTGATTAGGGTTTTCTCATCCCCAACGAATCGAATCTCCAACAAAGATCATCCCGATGTGATATCGTTGTTGCATGTTTATACTCGCACAAGCTGATACGCAATCTTCTGCAAACGCATGGTCGTTGTTTGTGGATTCGTTCGATGTTTTTTCTGTCGCACTGATCATCGGTTCGTTCATCGCATTAACACTGATTGTGCGCATTATCATGGATGCACGCCGATCGACCATCGCACCTGAATCGACATTCCAGAATCTCCGCGAGCACCTGATGCAGGGCAATCTTGGCGGTTTCGAGAAGGGTCTTGCAGAGTCAGACGCGGTGGTTTCGATCGCTGCCAACTCTGCGTATCGAGCGAGAAACAAAGGGAAAGATGCGATGCGTGATGCTGCGGAACTTGCTGCATCAAACGCGTGTGCTAGGTGGGTGCGCCCGCTCGATACCCTTCGGATTATCGGAGAGCTTGGTCCGTTGGTCGGACTCGCGGGCACGGTCTGGGGGATGATCATTGCGTTTGTCCGTCTGGGACAAGCAGGCGGATCGGCGGGTCCGACTGATCTCTCGCTCGGTATTTCTAAGGCGCTATTCCACACCATGCTTGGGCTCGTGCTCGCCGTCCCTTGTCTATTGGTGTACGGGCTCTACCGATCAATCGTCGAAAAGCACTGTAACACCGCGATGGCACAAGCAGGCGAGATCGTGGACATGATTCCCGTTGAAACCAATACAGATACCGCCAGTGATACTGGAGCACACTCAACCCCATGAGATCACGCTCGATCATCTCAAACGAGGGCGCAGGAGCGCGGATCAATGTCACACCCATGATCGATGTGGTGATGGTATTGATCGTGTTCTATCTCTTGGTGGGACAACTCGCAGTGGATCGCAAAGCGCAGATCGATCTCCCCGCATCGGCAATCGGCATCGAGCAAACGCAAGAACATGATCCGATTATCGTCGGGATCACTGTTGATGGTCGGGTTTCGATTAACGGCAACCAAATCGACAATGCCCGTTTCGCAGGTGAAATTAAGGGGATGCACACACGATCACCACGCACACCAATCCAGGTTCGCGCTGATCGCGATGCCGCCTTTGGTGTTGTCCGGCCGATCATGCATCAGATCCGAGATGCGGGGATTTCGAGTGCACAACTCGCGACGGAGCAGCAACCATGAGTCAACCTGCTGATCAATCTTCCAAGCACACTCAACCAAGCACCGATGCCAACTACAAACGCCCTCGGCCGCTCAAGCGACGAAATGTGTTAGCTCGTTCTTCACGGTTTGGTCCCAACATGACGCCGATGGTTGATGTGACCCTTGTGATTCTGATCTTCTTCATGGCGAGCGCCTCCATCGGCGGGCTCGAATGGTTCTTGCAAGCAGAGTTGCCAAAGAATCAGGACCCGGATCTTCAGTCTTCAGGGTATTCACTCCCAACGCCGATGATCCACGCGGACCTCTTCTTGCAGAATCGAACCGTGATGGTCCGAGGATTCGGAGATCAACCCAGCACCATTGATGTTGTTGTCGATCGAATCAAAGGCATGGACCCATCAGATGCGAAGGGATTTATCCTGGGGATTCGGGCGCAGGACGATGTCCCGTATGAAGCGATCGTCTTGCTTCATGACGCAGCGTCCTTGATGGAAATGCGTGTCGCGATCCGTTAAGCTTTGGTGACAAAGATCTGGAGCTTGTGCCCTTGAGCTTTGAGCCCACGGGCTTTGCAAATGGTATCGCGTAGTGCGATCAACTCAGGGAGTTCGATCGTCTCGACTTCGCCGGTATCCGCATGAATCAAGAGCGTGTTGCCTTGCTTGCCGAAGGCGAGTTGATAGTGCGATTGATCACGATCAAAGAGCACCTGTTGAATGATTGCGCAGGATTCGAGTAGCTTGAGTGTGCGGTACACGGTTGCTTTGGAGACAGAGTACCCTTTGGATTTCATGAGATCCAAAAGCTGATCTGCTTCGAATAAGCCGTCAAACTCGATGATCGTGTCGAGAATTCGTGCTCGCTCGGGGGTGTACTTGAGGCCTTCGTGTTTGAGCGCTTTTCGGAAAACTGCACACAATGGCTCAATAAGATCGGTCAGCCCGGTCATCTCCATGCTCGGGTCGGTCGTCGATAATGGTTTGATTGGTTCCAATCCCATGTTTGATTCTAGGTAAGTACCGATCTAAAAACCGAGAACATGGTCATGCGCACCGTACAATCCCTCCTATGACGAGCGGACAGGTAGATATTCCAAGCACCAAGCTTCAACTCGTCGGATCACGAGCAGTGTTTTTCTATGCGTTAATCGCGGCGGTGTTCATACCGATGATGCTTTCAATCGGGGAAGGCGGTCCCACGACGAGTCGAATGCTTGTTGCGATGCTCATTGTGCTTGATAGTTCGTGGATGCCTGTCATCTACCTTGCGGGTTCATTGGGGTTGGGGCAGTTGAGCCGACGATGGTTGCCTCAAACGCCCGTGCGATGGGTGATGGAACTGGGTGTTGGGTTTACCTTGACACTCACATTGACTCATCTTTTGGGCATAATGGGTGTTCTCAATACCTGGAGCGCTTGGGTGATCACTGGTGGTGGGTGTTTTCTCCTGCTGAGTGATCTTGGGAAAACCGGGAACAGATTAAACCACGCGATTGGTCAAACCAGGCTCACGCTTATTGGGGTGGTCTTTGTGCTGGGTTGTGTGCTCATCGTTTTGATGAGCTGCAACCCACCCGGGTCCGTGTGGGACACAGAGTTTAATAGTTACGATTCACTCAGTTATCATCTTGAACTCCCTAGGGAATGGCTCGCGGGCGGACGGATCGAGCCCGTTGCGCACAATGTGTACGCTTACCTTCCGAGCTATATCGAATCGGCGTATCTCCACTTTGCGTATCTATCCAATAGCGATGACTTCCTTTCAGATGAAGCACGTGTGACGTATGCAGCTTCGCTGTTTTCAGCGCTGTTGACGATTGTGAGTGCAATCTCGTTGCGGAGTGTTGTTGAGCACGCGATCCGTGTTTGGAATATACAACCCGGATCTCTGTCGGATCACGATCGAGCACCTGCGATGTTTGCGCGTGCGATGATGGTGTGCACGCCTTGGATTGCGGTGGTTGGATCGATTGCGTACAACGAAATGGGTGTGATATTCTTGGGGATCAGTGCGTTGGCATGTGCAGTTGAGATGCACAGATCGGAACACGCTCTGAAATCCATATCTGTGATCGCAGCCTTTATCGTTGGTGGAGCATGCAGCTGTAAACCGACTGCGATTTTCTTGCTCGCGCCTTCGATTGCAGTAATACTCCTCGCGGGAATCCCTGTCCGCAAATGGATCTTGCCTATAGCGATCTCTGTCGTTGTCGGATGCATCACCATTGCGCCCTGGCTCATTCGCAATGAACTCGCGACTGGCAACCCTATCTTCCCTCATCTTTCATCACTCTTTGGCGATGGACATTGGACCGATGCGCAGCATGCGATCTACCGGAAGGCGCATACATTTGATGGTTCGATCTCTGATCGAATCGCGATGCTCGTACTCCCAGATACAACTACGAATGATCCTGTTCAACGATTCCGCGGGTTTACGCATATCCAATGGGCGCTCACCCCATTGCTGGGTTTGCTTGCAACCATCCTGCTGCTGGCACGCATGAGGACTCATCGGATCGGCTTTGTCATTGCACTCGCACTTGGTATCCCAACAATCGCGTGGATGTTCCTCACCCACCTTCAGTCTCGGTTCCTCATTCCTATTGCACCCCTGCTCATATTCGCGATGGGGATGGCATTTGCATCCATCCCCAGATCGAATATCCGCAACAGGTCCGCAGCATTGATTGCCTTGCTCTCGCTTGTGTTGACAATTTTCATCGCATCCAATCAACTCAACAAGAACCCGTTTGGTTCGCTTGTGCTCTCCACGGCGCAGTTCACAGGTGAGCTCGACATGACCTATCCCTCGTGGACGAGCAGCATCAACACCTTGCTTGAACCAGATGAAACCATTTATCTGCTTGGTGATGCGACGCCGTTCTATGTTCGTCCACCTGTACGATACAACACGGTGTATGACCGGTGGATTATCGAGGATGCGATTGTTGCTCATCCGAATACCCCCGAACGCTGGACGGATTCTCTGACGCAAGCAGGGATTGATGTCGTGATGATCAGTTATTTTGAGATTCGCAGATTTTACGATTCGGGATGGCTACCGGATTCAATCAATCTAGAAGAGCTCCAGTTGTGGATTGATTCCCTTGGTGAACCGATATATGAAGAGATCGTCCCCGGGATTCCCACGCCAATTCGAGCAGCATATCGACTGCCAAACTCCTCAATAAACCATGACTGATTCAAACGAATCACAATCCGAAATCATCTCGACCCAAGCGCCCACCAAGCGTCGGTTGTGGATGACCCTTGTGCAGATCATCGGATTCGCGGGATCAATCGCAGCACTGGGTTGGGCGGTCAGTGTCGCGCTCAAACAAGAAAACCGTGAGCAGCTTTCAATGCTCTCAGATGCAAGCCCGACAGAGATCATCATGCTGATGGGGTTGGCAACTATCTCCGTCGGTTTTAACGGGTTGCTCTTCTGGGTGGTCATCAATCCGGTCCACAAACTGCGCCCAACGGATGTCATCGCGACCAATGCGATCTCGACCTTGCTTGCGTATCTGCCATTCAAACTCTCGATTGTTTCTCGATTTGTGATTCATAATCGTCGCGACAACATTCCGATTTTGACCATCGGTGCGTGGATCGTCGCGGTCACCATTTTGATGGCTGCGGTCTTCGGACCGATCACTCTCGCCAGTTTGTGGCAGGGGGAAATCAATATCCTGTGGTGGATTGTTTCGGGGATTGGCATCCTTGTATCAACGATTCTGGGTTCGTATATCGCTCGTTGGTTTGCCGGTGAAACCGGTACGCGAAGGATATCGAAGATTTTGGGAGACCGTATCACCAACTCAGAGTCATTCGCTCGGCTCCACATCGGATTCGAGATGCTCGCCAATATGCGTGCTGCGATTCTGGGCAATATGTTCCGAGTTCTCGACATACTCTCGTTCGCGATGCGGTTCTATGTTGCCGCCCGTGTGTTGGATTTACCGATCTCCGGATCGGATTCTCTGCTCCTAGGCGCGACTTATTTTATCATCGGGATGGCATCACCTTTCGGGATGCTTGGCACTCGCGAAGCGGGCACCATCGCCATCGCTGGCGCAGTTGGAATTTCGGCAGCTGCACTCTCGGAGGATCCTTCAGGACAAGCACCGATTGCGATCGCGGTGCTCTTTGTGACTGCGATTGAATCCATCGTGAACCTTGCATGTGCGGGGTTCGGGGTTGCTTGGCTCAGACTTAGACCCGGGCTTGTATCTACAGGAACAGAATCCGCTCTTGATTCTTCTGAGTGAACCCTGAAGGCGAGTTTATTGCGTACGATTGAGCAATGAACATTGCACTCGCACAACTCAACCCGACCGTCGGCGATCTTGCTGGAAACAGCCTGAAGATCATCAAAGCAATTGAAGATGCTCGGGATCAGGGCGCCGAACTGGTTGTGTTCTCTGAGCTCATCATCTGCGGGTATCCCCCACGCGATCTCTTGCATGTTGAAGGCTTTGTCGAAGAATGTGCCGCGATGATCAAATCGATCGGCGAGCACCACACCAAAGACATCTCCATTATCATCGGCACCCCTCTACCTATCGAGACACAAGAGGGCATCACCAACTCGCTCGTTGTGTATACCAACAACGAGTACATCAACTATTACGATAAACGATTGCTCCCCACTTACGATGTGTTCGATGAAGACCGGTACTTTGCTGCGGGCGGCGAACACTGTGTCGTCACAATCAACAACACTCGTGTTGGGCTTGCGATCTGCGAGGATCTTTGGAAAGGCAATGATTCTGGATTCTCGTCGCGCTACTCTGATGAAATCAACCCTGTTGATGATCTCATCAGCGCGGGCGCTCAGATTGTTATCACGCCTTCAGCATCACCCTTTGTGCTTGAAAAAGAGGACAAACACATCGATATCCTTGCGAATCACGCACGCAAGCATGCGATCCCTGTGATCTCTGTGAATCAGGTTGGTGCCAATGATGACCTGATCTTTGCCGGGCAATCCGCAAGCGTTGACAAGCACGGACAGGTCTGTGCGCAGGGCAAACGGTTCGAAGAAGACCTGCTCATCGTCGACACCGACAACCTGCAACCAATCGAACAAGTCCCAGTCGACCATGAGCGAGTCGTCATTGAAGCAATCACTCTGGGTACTCATGACTATGTCACCAAGTGCGGATTCCAGAGAGTTTGCTTAGGGCTTTCAGGTGGGATCGACTCTGCGATTGTTGCAGCGCTGGGTGTACGAGCACTCGGCAAAGATCATGTGCTCGGTGTTTCTATGCCGGGCAAGTTTTCAAGTGATCATTCAAAGACCGATGCGTTTGATTTGGCAAAGAACCTTGGGATGAACTGCATCACCATGCCGATTGAGCCTGGTTTTATAGGGGTTTCTCAATCGCTCAACCCTGCCTTTACCGAAATCAATCAGTTGAACCTGGGTGAATCCCTCCCGGATCTCACGCAAGAAAACCTACAATCTCGTATCCGAGGGACCATGATGATGGCGCTCTCAAACCGGACCGGCGCTCTTGTACTCACAACCGGAAACAAATCAGAGATCGCGGTTGGATACTGCACGCTCTACGGCGACATGAACGGCGGTCTTGCTGTCATCGCGGATCTCCCCAAGACTATGGTTTTCAAAGTTTGCCGATATATGAACGATCACTTTGAATCTCTTGGATATGACTCGCCACCAATCCCTGTGAACACCATCGAGAAACCTCCCAGCGCTGAACTTGCACCCAATCAACTCGACTCTGATTCACTCCCAGACTATGACATCCTCGACGAGATCGTCGAGCGTCATATCGAAGGACACCAGAACGCATCAACGATCATTGGGGAAACACGCTTTGATCCCGATACCGTGCATCGTATTTGTAAACTCATCGATCGCAACGAATACAAACGACAACAGATGGCGGTCGGCTTGAAAGTCACGACCAAAGCGTTCGGCCCAGGACGAAGAATGCCTATCGCTCATCGATGGACACGATAAACCATCTCATTTCGTACTTGTATTCAAGAGATAATTTGGTATTGTGCATCAAACAAGAGGATATAGAACATGAAGACCATGCTTATCGCAGCAATCAGTATCATCGCACCGCTCGCATTGGCTGATATAGAAATCTCAGGAACCGCACTGGCGCTTGCATCACACAACGGCAAAGAAGATCGACAAACAATCGATCTTGGAACACCGGGTAACCCGATGGGATCTGTCAGTGCGGATATCTTTGAGTCAAGCGCCCAAACCAGTATCACACTGACAACAAGCAACGCGAGTTCATCAATTCATGTTGAGCACACGATTGATTCTGGGTTCACCCCCGTCGGGAGCGGCGCAACTGATGGAACATTCATCTTCACTATTCCTCAGGGCGCTGAATATGAGTTCACCGGACTCCTCGAAACGATCACCAGTATCCCGTCAATCGGTCCGGTTGTTCAAATTCGGACCGAACCCACCGGCGTATTGCTCTACAGCGCGACCCCAAACCTGAGTTTGCCAAACCGCCCGGTCGATTTCAGTGCTATCTTGTCAACAGGCACATTGGGTCCCGGGACTTACAAACTGACCTGGGTTCATATCGCCAACTACATTTTCAGTTCATCGCCTGCTGTTGGAACGGCCGATTTTACGCTGACACTCACCACACCTGGATGCAACGATGCGGATTTCAACGCAGATGGAACTTTGAACTTCTTTGATGTGTCCGCATTCCTTACAGAGTTCAATGCGATGAATCCATCAGCAGACTTCAACAACGATGGCAGTTGGAACTTCTTCGATGTTTCCGCATTCCTCACTGCATTTTTAGCGGGTTGTCCTTAATCAAGCTCATCAGTTACTGATTGAGTACCCATCCATCGGTCATCATCTGAGATTGCTCGACCACACTCCGGGCAGGCATCTGATTCGAGTTGATACAGCGAGTAGCCGCAAGTACAGCGAGGTTCTTCTATCTCGATTCGGACTTTCAGTTTACATCCTGCACACCGGGATTCTTTGTTCGAAACAGCACTTGCAGCTGCACCACATCGCGGGCAAGTCAATGACACTTGGACACAAGTCCCGATCATCCCATCTTCAACTTGATCTGGTTTCATTCCAAATAGCGCTGCAACTCCTGTGGCAATTGTTGTCCCCGTCGTGAGAACCACACTCATCCAGACCACTCGAAGATATGCATCACCCCAGTAACTGGTTCCCATAAATACGAATCCACACACTACGATTCCGACAGTGCTCATCGCACAGAGAATGGATGCCCATTTCATAAGAGTCAGGCCCAATCGATTGAGCTTGATTGGCCAAACAAATATGCGATGAATGAATCCACCTGCTATGGCAATGGAGATGAATCCCCCCGACCACACAACGCTTTCCCATTGTCTACTCAGAGGCCTCGAAAACCATATCCCGACCAAGTAAAACGCTAATGATACAACCAAAGCGATCACGCTCAACATTCGAGACATTGGCATTCGCTTGCCGTAGATTACAAGCGCCATCAATCCAAGCGCATAAAAGGCAGTAAGAATAAGTGACACGAGCAACTCATCGCTGCCATTCCAACTCGGAAACAAAATGGCGATCATCCCGGCAAGCATTGCCAATCCGACAATCCCAAGAAATCCTGTCAGAACGAGCTGCTTCTGGCTCATCATCAATCCTTCTGAGAGAGACCCACACGAAAACGAACAGCTCACAATACCAATAGATCATCGAGAAGATTTCGATTCAGAATATATACGGATTTAGCTACTCCCTGCACGCATCCGATCGATCCCCTTGGGATACGGATAGCTCGGGAACACACCAACATTTGCATAATGCCACATCGATGGGGACGGATAAACATCCCCTCGGTAACCAGAATCGTGCATTGTCTGCACAACTGTTTCAAAGCTTGGTTCGGTTTGATTCTGATCGTCGCTTACGAGTTTGTTCGACATCGCACCCAAGAATGAAACGCTGCACACAGGTCGTCGATCCGCTCGTCCTTGCAACATTTTGTTGATCGTTCTAAATCCCCTCGAAAGATCTCCAACGGTGAAGAAGTCTCGACCTCTCGGCCGGAGCAATGCGAGCACCAGTACCGAATCCAGATCGTACTTCAAAATGTATGGCTCACGATCATGCGCCGCATGAACCTGGACAGACTCCTGAAACATTTTCGCATAGCTTGTCACTGCATTTGGAGACCACTGCGAAGTGGTCAGCAGAGAAACCATTTGTGCGATGACGCCATGCGAGTTGTCTAAATCATTGACTCCACAGATAACTGCGCGATATCGGCCATCGAGTACATCTGCGAGTAAGTCTTGGCCCCACAATACACGGATCCGAGAACCTGATTGTGGCGCGCCATGATCCGAAGGTAAGAGCGAAACACGATCTGGAAATGATTCAGGCGAAAGCAAATCATCCGCACCATCATTGTAAAGTTGAACATTTGATTTCTTTGACATAGCGTACTCCTTCAAGGTATTTTTAAGTATACCCTGATCACAATCGGTCTGATGTACAGATTCTATTGAACATGGTTATGTAGATAGTGTGTATAGATTTGATTGTATCAAAACGCAAAAAAGCCCTTCAAGCATTACCTTGAAGGGCTCTAAAGTTGGCGATAACCTACTTTCCCGCTGAACAGTATCATCGGCATGTCGGGCTTAACTACTGTGTTCGAGATGGGAACAGGTGTGACCCCGACATTATGGTCACCAACAATCACGAAACAAACCGATTTCTCGATTTGCCATGACTGACAAAGATTTCGACGAGCGGAAGCTATCGGGCGAACCCAATAGCAGCGACAAATATACTTTCATTTACTTTAAAAATCTCAACTACGTTGAAATGGTTCTGAAATCATCTCGACCTGTTTGGATTTGTTTATTTTCATAAACAGAATCGGCACTTGGTCGGAATGATCAAACCTTCGACCGTTAGTACCGCTCAGCTGAAGACTTCTCAGTCCTTACACTTGCGGCCTATCAACCAGGTAGTCTCCCTGGGGTCTCTCGTTAAAAACTAGCAAACCTGATCTCGAGGGGGGCTTCCTGCTTAGATGCTTTCA